>Ga0187833_10001148_pt1 | contig 30735 bp, 29 predicted proteins | sample ETNtaG_37_FD_167968 | JGI IMG/M metagenome (GOLD analysis project Ga0187833, IMG submission 167968) | Marine microbial and viral communities from oxygen minimum zone, Eastern Pacific Ocean - ETNP2014_SV_400_PacBio MetaG (Illumina Assembly) | ecosystem: Environmental > Aquatic > Marine > Hypoxic...
GTTTTGTTAGCATTTGTTTTTTATTTACTTTCGAGGTGTCAACAATTACAGCATCCTGCGCAGGTTTTAAAGGGCTTATTTTTCTTTTTGAATCATTTAAATCTCGCAATTTTATTGCCTTTTTGACTTCATTAAATGAAATCTTTTTATTTGTCTTTTCATATTCTTTTAATCTTCTTTTTGTCCTGGTATTTAAAGAGCATATAAAAAATAATTTTAAATCTGCTTTTGGAATTATAACAGTACCGATATCACGACCTTCGATAATACAAAGTCTATTTTTAGCAAAATTTATTTGATAGCTTTTTAAAAGATTTCTTATTTTTTTAATTTTAGCAATTTCTGAAGTATATTTAGTTACTTTAAGACCAAATAAATTTTTATTTTTTAAATCTTTTAAAGTAATTTTTTTTGTTATTTTTTTTAAAAACAAATTTCTAGATTTTATTTTTTTAGTTTTAAGAAGTTTATAGGCAATAAAACGATACAAAAGGCCAGAAGTTAGAAGTTTAAAACCATATTTTTTTGCAATTAGTTTACTTCCTGTTGTTTTTCCAGAACCTGCTCCTCCATCAGCGGCAATTAATAATTTAATATTATTTTTCAATTTCATATTTTGCGCCTAATTGTTTCATTAAATTTAAAAAATTTGGAAAACTTGTAGCGACAGAATTAAAATCTTTTATTTTTATTTGCCCTCCAAAAATTTGACACATTACAAATAGTGACATGCAAATTCTATGATCAAAGTGAGTATTGAATGTGTAAGATTTATTCAAATTAATTTTTGGATTTCCAACAATTTTAATGCTTTCCTGTTTTAATTTAGTTTTTATGCCTATTTGATTTAAAATTGAATTCATAAGATTTAAACGCGGACTTTCTTTTTTATTTAACTCACCCAAACCAGAGAAAATAGTAGTTCCTTTAGCTTTAGCTGCGGCAATCATTAAAATTGTAAATTCATCAATTGCGCTTGGAACCAAAGAAGTAGGACAATTGATAGATTTTAAAGTACTGCTTTTTACAACTATATCTCCAACTTTTTCTCCACACCTAGTTTTAATATTCATTAGTTTTATTTTGGCATTCATTTTTTTTAAAATTATGATTGCGCCTGTTCTCGTCGGATTGAGATTTACGTTTTTAATTTTAATTACAGAGTCTTTAGTTGAGAGAGTTAAAACTATAAAAAAAGCTGCCGAAGACATGTCTCCAGGTATAGTTAAATCAAAAGCTCTGAAATCTTTTTGACCTTTAATAGAAATAAGATTGTAATTCTTAAATTTTTTTATTTTAATTCCAGCTCCCGCAAATTTTAGTATATTTTCTGTATGGTCTCGTGATCTCCTTAATTCTTTTATTTGGTTTAAATTAGGACAATTTAAAGATGCAAAAATAATACTCGACTTAACTTGCGCCGAACCTATTTTTTCTACATAATTTGTTGCTAGAGGCATTTCAGTTCCTGTCATAAAAAGAGGTAAAGTTTTTCTGTTTTTTGGTTTAAATCTGCAGCCAAATTTTTCTAAAGGGTCTATTATTCTTCCCATTGGTCTTTTGAAATTTATAGTTTGGTCACCAAATATCTTAATTGTTTTTGGGTAAGTAACCAATAGACCCATTATTAATCTTGCAAGAGTTCCTGAGTTACCCACATTAATAGTTAGATTTTTTTTAATTTGAAAAGATCCCAACCCATTTCCATAGATATAATAAACATTATTTTTTTTAATAATTTTAACTCCGATATTCTTCAGAGTTTTTATGGTGTTCAAAACGTCCTCAGCCTCTAAGAGCCCTTTAAGTTTTGAAACCCCATAAGCTTGACTGGAAATTAGCAATGCCCGATGTGAGATACTTTTATCTCCTTCAACAAATATAGATTTATTAAATTTGTTTATTTTTTTTTCAACTACAACTGAAAAAGACTTCATCAAAAGTTAATATTGCAATTATATATTAAGTAACAGAAAAGTGCTCCCCAAAGTACAACTGACGGGCTTGTTTATTATGAACAATTTCTTTTGGTTTTCCGCTTGTTATAATTTCACCTCCAGAAATAATTGAACAACGATCTACAATTGATAACACATTTTGTGCTGAGTGATCTGTAATGAGGACTGAAACTCCTTTCTTTTGAAGATTAACTATTATTTTTTTAATCATATCAATATTTATTGGGTCAACGGCTCCATAAGGTTCATCCATTAACAATATTTTTGGATTATTGACTAGAGCTCTAGCTATAACTAATTTCTTTCTTTCGCCACCTGACAAATTATTGGCCATAACATTTCTTAAATGGCTTAAATTGAATTCCGACAATAGTTCTTGAACAGTATTTTCTTGTTTAATTTTATCTTTGATTGTTATTTCAGCAATTGCTTTCAAATTGTTTTCACAAGTTAATCCTTTGAACACAGAGTCATTTTGAGGAATATATCCTATTCTAAATTTTTTTGCTCTTTCATGGATCGCAAAATCAGTTATTCTTTCTCCTTCTACGAATATATTTCCATGATCAGCTTTCATAATTCCCAAAAGTATATTAAAAGTTACAGATTTTCCTGCTCCATTTGGTCCTAAAAGTCCAAAAATTTCACCTTTATTAATTTCAAAATCAATTTTTCTCAATATGACCCTTTTGTTGATTGACTTAGAAATAGCTTTAACTGTTAAAATTGGCTTTGATTTAAATTTTAATATTCTGAATTTTTTTACAGAAGGCATAACTAATTTTTATATTTTACTCGTACTTTACTATCTTTTTTGAACATAGAAATATTTGCTTCGTTTTTCAAAATATCTATGTTCACTTTGTCTGCGATTAAAAATCCTAATCCGTCCATATTATTATATTTCACGTTTAAGTTATTATAAGCTGTGATCAAATTTTTTGACATAAATAAATCCAAATTATCACTAGTTATGATGTTGTCTTGTTCAACAATCTTCACATTATCCCAAAACTCACAGTCATTAGTTGTTTTGTTGTATAAAGCTTTATCGGACCAAATATGGATTGTTCTTTCATTCATTTTGATGACAACAAAAACATTTTGAAGGTGGCTTATATTCGGCTTTGCGTATTTTATCTCAGCTCTGGTTGCATTTAATTCAAAAATGGCTTCACCTGATAAGCCAACATAGTTTACTTTTTCTATAATATTACTTGTTTCTTCCGTTAATTTACTAACATCTCGAGCTTCAGTACCTTTATTAATATCAACAATTTCATCTTTTTCTTTGGAGTAATAGGTAAAAAAAAATAATATTGTACCTGCTATTATAAGAGAAAATTGAATAATTTTACTTTTCTTCATTTGATTCCTAGTGCTAAAGCCGTATGCATATGTAAGATACCCACCAATCTTTTAACCTTTTTTTTGATATCTTTTTTTTTTGTCACTAAAAGAGATGTTATACCTTTGGAGTTCATTGTATTAATTGCAGAAAGTGCGGCATCTGTGTCAGCAACCCAGGTTGGATTTTTAGTTGCAACTTTTGCGATTTTTTTTTTGTATAAATTATTTGAGTGTCTTCGTATATCTCCATCTGTTAGTAGCATTATTGAATTTTTATGTTTTACACAAACTATTCCCAATTTTTTTTTGTTCATTTCAGTTATTGCGGCCCTCATTATTTTGTTAGAAGAAATAAGTGGAATTTCTTTTCCTTTTGTCATTATTTCGCTTACTTGAACTAAAGCTGTAGCTAAAGAACCTCCAGTATGATGTTCTACGAATTTTTTATTCGTCCATTTTTTTCTTTTCATTAAAGATATAGCAAGCGAATCTCCCCAAGAAAGAAAATTTATACTTGACGATGTTGGAGCCAGTGAAAAACCTGCCTCAGTAACTTTCGGTAATAGAATTTTGATTGTAGAATAACGAAGTAGCATTGAAGAAGATTTACAGCTCACACCAATAACTGGAATATTGTTTCTGTTGGCGTATCGCAAAATACTATTTAATTCTGAAGATTCTCCTGAAACGCTAAATACTAATAGTACATCATGGTTTTTTTGAATAGTACCTAGACCTCCATGTTGCAAATCGTTTGCTGAAAAGGCAATACTTGGTGTACCTAAACTTGATAAAGTGGAGGCGGTTTTGAGGCCACATAAATAACTTTTACCAACTCCAACAACTAAACATTTTCCTGTAATTTTAGAAATTAAGTTAGTAGCTTTTGAAAATTGAGAAGAACGATTGAAGCTTGCCAACAATTTTTTGAGCGCCTGTATTTCAGTATTTATGGTTTGCTTTGCAATTTTTATATCTTTATTCATTTTTTAGTGTGCGAAAATATCTTCGGTGAATAATTTTTCATCTAACTTGATGCGACTTGGTAAAAATTTCATGCAATTTTCAAAGAGTTCCAATCTATTTTCTCTCACTAGCATTTTATGTAATGCATCTTTTATTTTATGTAAATAAATTACATCTCCAGCAGCATACAGGAGCATAGCATCAGTCATATCATCTAGACTCTTATTCCAATCACTCGAGCTATACTGCTTATTAAGTTTCTTACCTTCACAAAATTCAAAAACTAAATCTTTTAATCCGTGATTTTGACTATAAGTTCTAACGAGTTTCGAACAAATCTTGGAATCCCAGATATTTTTTACCTGACACTTTAGAAAATATTGTAGGTTTAAAATATCATATCTAAGATAATGGCCTATTTTTGTTATATTTTTATTTTCTAAAATTTTTACAATATTGGGACATTGGTATTGTTGAGTGGGTTGAATTATATAAGCATCATTATTTCCAGAAGAAAGTTGAACGAGAGATAATCGATCACGATGAGGTATCTGAAGTCCAGATCCCTCAGTATCTAAGCTAATATTGCTGTGTTTTTCTAACTCTTTTAATGCATCTGAAGATATGTCATCTTTAAACTTATAAATTTTTGTCATACTTAAAAATATATATAATGTTAATAATAGCAAAATGCAAAAAAATTTAGGAAAAGTAGCATGTATTTTTGGAGCAAGTGGATTTATTGGAAGACATTTAATCAGACGATTAACAAAAAAAGACTTTAGGATCGTTGCTGCAACGCGATCGCCCTATTTACATGGTTATTTGAATCCGTTGGGGAACCCAGGACAAATCGAACTTGAAAAAGTTAATCTTTTTGATGAAGAAAAGTTGAGAACTTTGATAAAAAATTCTGATGTTGTTATCAATCTTGTTGGAATTTTGTATGAAACTAAAAAACAAAAATTTGAAAATATTCATGTAAAATTTCCTGACCTGTTATCAAAACTATGTGGTGAACTAAACATCGAAAAACTTGTTCATATCAGCGCCTTAGGAATTAATGAAACAGTCAGTTCCCAATATATGCAATCAAAGTTAAAGGGTGAAAAAAATATTATAAATAATTTTGATCGTTCTGTAATTTTAAGACCATCAGTTATATTTGGTCCTGAAGATAAATTTTTTAATCAGTTTGCTTCATTAGCTGAATTTTCTCCAGCCCTTCCTTTAATTGGCGGAGGTTTAACTTATTTTCAACCAATTTATGTAGGAGATATAGCAAAATCTATTGTTGCAGTTCTAGAAAAGGAGGAAATTAATAACAATATTTATGAATTAGGAGGACCTGAAACTTTTACCTTTAAAAAATTGATGAAAATTTTATTAAAGCAAATAAATAAAAAAAGACTGCTTGTTCCCGTCCCTTTTTTATTCGCAAAATTTCAAGCAAAGATTTTACAATTATTTCCTAAACCTCTATTAACCACCGATCAAGTAGAGATGTTGAAATATGACAATATTGTTACCAATAAATATCCTACACTTAAGGATTTAAAGATTATTCCCGAAACTATTGAATCAGTATTGCCAAATTATATCTGGCGATTTAGGAAAGGTGGACAATTCGCCAAGTTGTAATGAAAAACGAAAATTATAAACCGTAGCCACCAGGAATAATTATATAGTGTATAGCTAATACTATTCCAACCGATACGCTTAAACCAAAAATCATTTTTAAAAAGTCTTTACCGATAAGTGGAAATACGTATCTAAGTTTGTAATCTTTATTCATTGTAGAGATTGCTAATTCTCTACCACATAACAATCCTACAAAAACCCAAGTTGTTGACATGGGAATGTCATTTAATTCTTTAAAATAGTAAAGCACGACAGCATAAATCGTATTGATGATGGTAGCTGATCGTGCATACCTTGTTCCTGTTTTATCGAGTACTACTTTTTGTATAGGGCCTCCATGTATATAAAAAATGTAAAAAAGAAGAATTGAAAAATAAATAAGAACAATAGCTAATAACGAAAAATCAAGTTGTCTTGGTAAATAAACTGCAATATTTGCAACATCGTGCATTAACCAGGTAGCCCATAAAAAAGCAGAAGTTACCCAAACAGCATTACGCCAAAAAGTAATTTTCCAATCAGTGGTAATTTCATCGAATTTTTCATTAATGAATTTAGAAATACCAATCCAACAGATATAGGCAGCAACAGCTGCAATTCCATAACCTACGACGCTTTTTAAAAGCATTTTTTCAAGAACAATTGTTGAAGCAAAAGCCGACAATACTAAGAAAGTTGTTGAAACCGGAATTCCAATTCTTGTGAGTAATAATAATACTCCAGGAGCAACAGCATGGTACCATTGAATTTCTTGGTAAGGGATTCGTGTTAATCTTCCGTATGAGATGTCGCCATCATATGTTAGCCATCCATAAATTACCGTTGCAACCATAGATACAGAAGCAGCAGCGGCTAAAGTGTACCACTTAAACCATTTTTGTTTAGATGCAATAAAAGTACCTAAAGTTTGAATGGAGTCATTTGCAATTACTGACCAACCCGCCAATGCAAAACCGACGATTGTATAAATTAACGTTAGTTCCATATAGTCATTTTAGAGACTGTCTTTTATATAGGCCTATGTTGAAAGCTAATCCAGCGAAAAATTAAATTATCTTACGTATCGTTAAAGTAAAACTTTTATTGGTATATTAATTTAGACCAAGGAACAATTGAAAGATTCAAAGAAAAAATATGAACAAGATCAAGCTGACTTAATTTTCTTTTCGATAAATTGAGGAATCTCATCACTTTTTTGGGTTAAATCTTCTTTTTTGTTCTTTGGATGGAATGCATATAAAACGTGTAGTTTGCAATAGGAAAAATCCTTCATTGATTTTCTACCACAAAAGTAAAAATTCGGTTCATTAGGATGTCCGATTGGCCATCTACAAATATTATCATGCAGTTCTTCTAAAGATTTCGGATTTTCTGGTTCAAAATCTTTATCTAACAACAATGATTTAAATTTACTTTTGCGTGTTTTCTTTTCAGTTTGTGTGTTATTCTCTTCACGCTGTAAAATATGTTTAGGGTTATTATTTTTTGGAATAGATTTTGCAGAAAGTTTTAATCGAAAACTCTTTCCAATAATACTATTGCGAGTCTTCCCAATGATGGTTGCGATTTGAGCTGCGGTATTACCCTTACCATATAATTCTTTCAATTTACTTACTTGATCTGACGTCCAACTCATAGTCTACCTGTTCTATATATAGTGTTAACTCATTGTATATCCACAATATCAGGTTAAATACACATAAAAATTTAGAATTTTCAATGTATTTTTTTAGTTTTTTAACAATTTTTTAGAAAAAACTAATAAATATACCTTGCTATGATTGAAATTAAGAACAAATACAAAATCTACGAGAAAAAATTTGGTTATGTTAACTGGATTGGCGCATATTATTTATGGTTGAAAGAATCTAGACGTTTTATGGTTGTCTGGATTCAAACGATAGTAAGTCCGTTAATAACTACGCTTTTGTTCTGGTCAGTACTAAATCTTTCCATCGCAGAATATCGAGGAGATATTTTAGGTGTACCTTTTATTACATTTTTGTGGCCTGGTTTAATTTCGATGTCTGTTTTGCAGGCAAGTTTTTCACACACCTCTTCATCGATAATGATGGGAAAAATGATGAATACAATCGGAGACATAGTATCAGCTCCTTTAACAGCCGCAGAAGTAACATTTGCAATAATTTTGGCAGCTTGTACTAGAAGTTTTTTAATTACATTATTATCGATTGTTATATTTTCATTTTTAATCGATATAACAATTTATAATATTTCTTTATTATTTATTTTTACTTTCCTAGGATCATTCATTCTTGGCTCTGTTGGATTTGTGGCGGGGCTCCATGCAAATAAATTCGATGAAATGTCTGGTATACAAAATTTCATAATTGTTCCTTGCACAATGCTTAGTGGAGTTTTCTACACCATTGATAAACTTCCACCTTTTTTTCAAATTATAAGTCAATTTAATCCTTTTTGGTACATTATAGATGGAATGCGCTTCTCCTTTTTAGGAGTAGCTGATTCATCTATCACAAATGGTTTGATATATCTAAGCGTTCTGGCTGTTATCACTTGGTTAATTTCGTTTATCTTGTATTCTAGGGGATATAAAATTAAAGCATAATTTATTTATGAGTTTTGTTCTTGGCACATACGCAAGATCGGTAGAGGAAGACTTTGTTAGAGGCAAAGGATGCTATCTTTATACAGATAAAGGTGAAAAATATTTAGATTTTGTACAAGGCATTGCTGTAAACGCCTTAGGGCATTGTCATGACCATTTAGTCAAAACAATGAAAGAGCAAGCAGATAAACCATGGCATTTAAGCAATTTATTTTTAATTAAAGAACAAGAAAAATTTGCAAAAAGACTTTGCGAATATACTAAGTTCGACTACCTTGGACTACAAAATTCTGGGGCTGAAGCAGTAGAGTTATTAATAAAAACTGCAAGAAAATATTTTCATTCAAAAGGTAAGACAGAAAAAAATAGAATATTATGTATAAATTCCAGTTTTCACGGCAGGACCATGGCTACTATATCAGCAGGAAATAACCCTAAACATATTCACGGATTTTCTCCTCTACTTGAAGGTTTTGATCATTTTGAATTTGGTAACCATGAGCAACTTAGAAAAGCGATTAACGATAAGACATGTGCGATTATGGTTGAAGATACTGTACTAGGAGAAGCAGGAGTAAAAAAAATACCAACCCATTGTATTAAAGGACTTAGAGATTTGTGTGATGAAAAAAACTTATTACTGTGTTTTGACTCTGTCCAATCGGGATGGATGAGAACTGGAAAATTTTTTGCTTATGAATACGCAGGTATTAAACCTGATCTAGTAGCATTTGCTAAAGCCGCAGGCTCAGGATACCCGATAGGAGGATGTCTTTTTACCAATAAAGTAGCATCTACCATGGCAATTAAAGGATTGCATGGATCAACCTTTGCTGGCAATCCAATGGCCATGGCATTAGCTAATGCTGTATTAGATATTGTCTTTGAAGAATCTTTCTCAAAAAAAGTTCAAGATGTTTCAAAATATTTTCATGAAAAACTAAATAATATACAATCGAAATTTTCCAATATTATCAAAGAGATAAGAGGGTTAGGTTTATTAGTTGGAATACAATTGACAGAAGAGCCTTCTAAATTTATGAACAAGCTTTTAAAAAATAAATTAATCACAGTTAAAGCTGCTGATAATGTACTAAGACTTCTACCTCCTTTGATTGTTACAAAAGAGGAGATTGACGAAGCTATTCAAATATTAGAAAAAACTTGTAAGGAATATAAAAATTAATGAAAAATTTTGTAAATATATCTGATGTTCCAAAAAATGAATTAAGACTTATTCTTGATAATGCCAAGTCAAGAAAAGAAAAAAGATTTGATTTAAACAAAAACGCAATAGACCCCGATGCTCCTCTTGATGGTAAAATTCTAATTATGATTTTCGATAAAAAAAGTACTCGTACGCGTATCAGTTTTGATCTTGCCGTTAAACAGCTAGGTGGAAAGTCATTAATATTAAATCCTGACGAAATTCATTACGGTAGTGGTAATGAAAGTTTATATGATACCGCAAAAATTTTATCGCAATACGCAGATATTGTAATGTTAAGAACACATGCACATAAAAATGTTGTAGAATTTTCTAAACATTTAGATATTCCTATTATTAATGGTCTGACTGATTTAAGCCACCCCTGTCAACTTTTAACGGATATATTCACATTTGAAGAATTAAAAGGACCAATTAAAAACAAAAAAATTGCTTGGCTTGGTGATGGAAACAATATTGTTTACTCATTAATTGAATCAGCGGTTCAATTCGATTTTGAATTAAGCATTGCTTGTCCAAAAAATTATGAACCAAAAAAAAATATTCTTCAATGGGCTGAAAAAAATAAAGGAAATATTTCAGTTACCAAAGATCCACTTTTAGCAGCTCGCATGGCAGATTGTATTATGACGGATAAACCAATTTCAATGGGTGATAAAACCGATAAGAATAAAAAAAAAAAGGCACTTAAACCGTATCAGGTAAATAAAAAAATAATGAACGCAGCAAATAAAGATGCTATTTTTATGCATTGCCTTCCAGCTGGCTCAGAAGAGGTTACGAAAGATATTATTTATGGAAAACAATCTGCAGTTTGGCTAGAAGCTCTAAACAGAATACATATACAAAAAAGTATTATTGAATGGTGTTTGGGTAATTAAGGCAATGGCGATGGAGAATCGCCATGTTCATTTAAGTAAAGAATAACAGAAGCTCTATCCTTTTCCTTCGAAATACCCGCAAAGGCCATTTTATTTCCTTTTATATAATCCTTTGGTTTAATTAAAAAAGTATTCATTGCTTCAAAATCCCAATTTTTACCAAATCCACTCATTGCTTTTGAATATTTATAATCACTAGTGGACCCAGCTTTTCTTCCAATTATTCCCCATAAAGCGGGACCGATCTTATTGCCCCCATCTTTCGACACCGAATGACATGCGGCACATTTTTTAAATATCATCTCTCCATGATCAATATTTCCTAAAGCCAGAAGCGCACTAATATCAACATCATCCTCAACGTTTACAGTATCACTTTTGCTGATTTCTTTAGTTTCATTAACTATATTGTGAGTATTGCTTTCTGGAGCTTTTACATTGTATATAACGTCGGCTAATTTATTTACACCAAAAACAATAACTATCGTTAGTATGACAGCGGCAACTATTTTATTTATTTCAAAACTATTCATAATTTTAGTACAAATCTTTCCTAGGATATATCATGGCTTGTGTCAAAAAAATCGATTTTTAGACACATAATTTTGTTGTTTATGAAAAATACCACAATAATTATCCCAACTCGTTTAAAGGCAAAACGTTTTCCAAATAAGCCTTTAGCAAAAATTAACAATATTCCAATGATTCTTCACACTCTTAACAGAGGTTTGGAAAGTGGAGTTGGAGAAGTGTATGTGGCTACTCCCGATAAAGAAATTCTCGAAATTGTAAAGCAACATGGAGGCAATGCTATTTTAACGGGAGATCATCCAAATGGAACCTCTAGAGTTTTTGAAGCTTTTAAAAAAATAATAAATGATAATATAGATCTGATAATAAATCTTCAAGCAGATTTACCCGGCATAATGCCAAGTTCAATTTCAAAACTGGAAAAACTCATGAGAGAAAATAATAATTCTGTAGGAACACTAGCATCCTTGTTAACCAAAAATGAAATTAATGATGAAAATGTTGTGAAAGTTGAAGTTGAAACAGATTTAAAAGAAGATAGTTTTTTAAAAGTAAAGGATTTTTTTCGTATAAAGAAAGATTTAAAAAATGAAAAGATTTATCATCATATAGGTATTTATGCTTTTACAAAGAAAGCTTTAACGCAGTATGTAAAACTTCCAAGTTCTATATTGGAAGTAAAAAGAAATTTAGAGCAGATGCGAATAATAAGTAATATAAAAGTAGGCTATTGCGACTCTAATCCATTGAGTGTAGATACCATAGAAGATTTAAAGCGAATAGAAAAGGAAATAAGTTAATGATACAACAAATTGCTATCCAAGGTGAAGCTGGTTCGTTTAGTCACATGGCAACTTTAAAAATATTTCCAAATTTACCGAAGATAATATTTTGTGCAACTTTTGAGGAAGCATTTCTATTGGCAACTCAAAAATCTGAAATAAATCTAGTATGTCCGTGCGAAAATACAGTTGCGGGTAGAGTTCCCGAATTTCATTCTCTTTTGAGAAGATATTCTCTGCAGATTTATTCTGAGCATTTTGAAAAAATTAGTCATAATTTACTTGCAGTTAAAGGTGCGACATTAGACTCTATCAAAAATATTCATTCGCATATACATGCGTTGGGACAATGCAGAAAAATGATTTTAAATCATAAATTAAAGGAAGTAATCGAGTCTGATACAGCATTTAGTGCCAAATACGTCAGTGCAAAAGGTGACAAAACTGATGCAGCAATCGCAAGTAAACTTGCAGCCCAAACATATGGTCTTCAAATATTAGAATCGAACGTTGAAGATGAACCAGGCGCCAATGTAACTCGATTTCTTGTGATGGGAAAAGAGTCCAGACACCCTGAATTTATTAAAAAAAAAAATTTCATAACGAGCTGTATCTTTCAACTTAAGTCTATACCTTCGGCTTTGTATAAATGTCTTGGAAGTTTTAGTGGTTATGGAATTAATTTATGTAGACTCGAATCATTTTCTTTAAAAAATACTTTTAAACAAGTTGCATTTTATATAGAGATCGAAAAACATATTGAAGATCCAATTATGAAAAAAGCTCTTGAAGAATTGGGTTTTCATTGTGAGACTATGACAATTTTAGGGTGTTATTCAGCGAGTTCTTACAGATTAAATATTTAATTCACAACCTACAAGTATATTGTAGTTCTTGTTTTTATACTGATATAATAAATTGGAGGCTAGCAGCAGGTGGAATTTTTCGAATAATCCGGTCAGGACGGAAACGTAGCAGCCGAAACGAAAACATTCCAGGTTGTTGTCTAGTCTCCTGATAACTAATAAAATGTACAATAACGAAAAAAAAGTACTGGCTCTAAAGTATAGACCAAAAACTTTTTCTGATTTAATCGGTCAAGATACTATGGTCGAGACAATCATAAACTCCATAAAAATGAACAAAGTACCTAACGCTTACCTTTTTTCGGGCATTAGAGGTGTTGGCAAAACAACAGCAGCCAGAATAGTTGCAAAGGTACTAAACTGTAATAATGGGATAGAAAATTTATGTCAAAATGAGATGTGTGAACATTGCAGCGCTATTTCAAATTCAAATCATATGGATGTATTAGAAATGGATGCGGCATCCAAAACAGGCATTGATAATATAAGAGATATAATAGAAATTTCTAAGTATAGACCCAGTATTGCAAAATTTAAAATATTTATTATCGACGAAGTTCATATGCTATCAAAACAAGCATTTAACGGTTTACTGAAAACGTTGGAGGAACCTCCTTCATATTTAAAATTTATTTTTGCAACAACGGAGATGAGAAAAATACCTATTACAGTACTTTCTCGCTGCCAAAGATTTGACTTAACAAGAGTAAAGTCAGAACTACTTTTAGATTTTATAAAGAAAATATCTCTTTTAGAAAAAGGACAAATTTCTGAAAATGCATTGAAATTAATTGTAAAAATTTCCGAAGGCTCTGTTAGAGATAGTTTATCACTTTTAGATCGGGCATTAATTGCACAAAAAATTGAACAAAAAGAATTAGATTTAGATTCTGCACAGAAAATATTTGGATATTTTGATAAATCTCATTTAATTGAATTAATGAAATTAATTTTTCAAGGAAAGGAAGAACAAACCCTATTAGAATTCAGAGGAATATCTGATTTAGGCATAGATCCAAAAATATTTTTAAATGATTTTTTAGAAATTATCTACTTTATGAAAAATATTAAAATTATGGGTAAGAGCGAAATAAACTTTTCACTTTCCGATAGTCAGATTAATGAAATTGAACAATTATCTAATCAAGTTGATGTAGAAACATTAATAACATTTTGGCAGTTTAGCATAAAATCACTAGAGGAGCTGGACATTGTTTCAAATCAAAATCTTTCGATAGAAATGTTTTTAATAAGGTTAATTCATTTGAAAAAGATTCCAAAATTAGAAGAATTGCTTAAAAACGTAGAAGTACCCCAGAATAAAACAAGTTCAAAAGAAATTGAAACATTGTCCAATATAAAAAATGAAATTAAGGAAGATATAATTAAAGAAACAAAACAGTCCACAGATCAGATTAAAAATATTATCCAAGAAAAAAAAGAAATTTTAGATGATGATAAAATATCTAAATTCTTAAACGAAAATAAGAATTCCACTGAGCCCGTGTTAAGTTTTGATAGATTAATTAGTTTGTGCTTAAAACATAAAGAAATGCAGTTAAAATATGACCTAGAAAGAAGCGTAAGTTTAGTAAAATTTTCGAATGGATATATAGAATTTTTATTTAATCAAAATATTAATAAAAACTTTATAAAAAATTTATCCAAAAAATTGTTTGATTGGACTGGGAAAAGATGGATTATAACTTTATCAAAAGGGAAAGATCAACCAACATATCAAGATATTAAATTGGAAAAAAAACAAACTCAATTGAAGGAAGAAATTAAGACCAATGTTTATAAAAAAATGCTAGAGTTATTTTCCGACGCTAAATTAATTGCAGTAGAAAAAAACGAAAAAGAAAAATGACAGATTTCTCAAAAGTGCTGGAGCAAGCAAAGAACATGCAAAATAAGATAAAGGAAACCCAAGAATCTATAAAAAAAATTGAGATTGAAGGTATTGCTGGGGGAGGATCCATTAAAATTTGTTTAAATGGAGATGGTGAATTAATTAAATTGCATATAGCGCCAGAAATGATGAAAGAGAGTAAAGAAATATTAGAGGATTTAATTATAGCTGCGCATGCCGATGCAAAACAAAAAGTGAAAATAAAAGCATCTGAAGAATTATCAAAAATTACTGGTGGTATTTCTTTACCTCCAGGTTTTAAGTGGCCTTTTTAAAATTTTATGCAAAAAAATATTCCTGAAATTGAAGAACTGGTTAAATTGATTTCAAAATTTCCAGGTCTTGGACCAAAATCGAGTAGAAGAATTGTATTAAAACTTATAAACAATAGAGAGGAATTAATAAAACCTTTAACAAATACATTGGCCCAAGTTTATAAAAATATCGTTATATGCAACATCTGTGGGAACATTAAATCTTCAAATTCTAACTGCACTTTGCAAACATGTTCATATTCGGACAAAAGTTATAAGCAGATTTGTGTGGTAGAAAATATTGCTGACATGTGGGCAATTGAAAGTTCAGGAATTTATAAGGGATATTATCATATCCTGGGTGGAACATTATCACCTTCTGATAATAAAAAAATTGAAAATTTATTTATTCCTTCTTTGGTTGAAAGAGTAAAGAAGAATACTATAAATGAAGTTATTTTAGCTACTAGTGCTACAATAGAAGGTCAAACCACTGCACACTATATTCAGGATAGTTTAAAAGATACAAAAGTAAAGATTTCAAAACTTGCTCAAGGATTGCCAGTAGGAGGAGAAATAGAATTTTTGGACGATGGAACTTTATTTTCAGCTTTTAAAAATAGAAGTCCTGCCACTAATCACTAGACTTTTTTTCAATTCGCTTACTGTGTAAAATTGGCTCGGTATATCCGGAAGGCTGTTCACGACCCTTAAATATTAAATCGCAAGCGGCTTTAAATGCAATTGATTTATTAAAATTAGAGGACATAGCTTTATAGGTAGATCGTCCATGTCGCTTGTAGGCAGGATCACTAATATTTTGTTTGTCAACGATTTTTGCCATTTTGTGCATCACTTGCATTACTTGTTCAGGATTACAGATGCCATGAAGCAACCAATTGGCAATATGCTGTGATGATATTCTCAAAGTGGCTCTATCTTCCATTAGTCCGATATTATTTATATCGGGTATTTTAGAACAACCCTCTCCATGATTGATCCATCTCACAACATAGCCCAATATTCCCTGCACATTATTTTCCAATTCTTTTGTAATATCTTTCATTTCCCAGTTCGGACGGTTAGCAATTGGAATTTTTAAAATATTGGATAATTTTGCAGAAGGCCTCGATGAGATTTTCTTTTGCTGTTCAAAAACATCAACCTTGTGATAATGAATTGCATGCAAAGTTGCTGCTGTTGGAGAAGGAACCCAAGCACAGTTAGCCCCAGCTTTTGGATGACTTATTTTTTGCGACATCATATCTTCCATTTTATCTGGCATTGCCCACATACCTTTGCCGATCTGTGCTATCTTTGAAAAACCGCAGGCAAGACCTATATCGACATTCCAATCTTCATATGTTGACATCCAAGTTGATTTTTTCATTTCCACTTTAGGGATCATAGGTCCCGCTTCCATAGAAGTATGTATTTCATCACCAGTACGATCTAAAAATCCTGTGTTAATGAACACGACTCTATTTTTTGCAGCTCTAATGCATTCCTTCAGGTTAACAGTTGTACGTCGTTCTTCATCCATAATACCTATTTTGATAGTGTGACGGTTTAAAGATAGTACATCTTCAACTTTTTCAAAAAGCGTATTACTAAAATCAACTTCATCCGGTCCATGCATTTTTGGCTTTACTATGTAAATGGAACCAGTTCTAGAATTCTTTTTGTTTTTAAAGTCATGCATTGCGCCAATAGTAGTTATAAAAGCGTCCATTATTCCTTCTGGGATTTCAGATTTATCTTCTAAGAGTATGGAAGGATTTGTCATTGAGTGACCAACATTTCGATTAAGTAATAAGGCGCGTCCACGCAAGGTTAGTTTAGAAAAGTCAGACACCTTTTTTTGTTCTGCGTTGATATAGATTCGATCGGGGTTCAATTTTCTTGTAAATTTTTTTCCATTTTTTATTATTTCAGCTTGCAGGTCTCCTTTCATAAGCTCTAACCAATTTCTATAACCTGCTACTTTGTCTTCGGCATCTACGGCAGCTACTGAATCTTCGTGATCTATAATTGTAGTTATGGCGGACTCTAAAATTATATCTTGTATTCCAGCTTTATCTTGACGTCCGTTTGAACCGTTCGGATCAAATATTATATCTATATGAAGATTATTATTTTTTAATAAAAGCGACGATAGATTCGAGGGTTTTCCGGAATATCCTGCAAATTGTCTAGAATTTTTAAGTTTTAAATTTAATTTGCCATTATAAACTTTTGGAATTTCCGAAATGTCCTTCCAGCTATCTTGTTCGAGTGGAATGTTTTCGTCTAAGAAGTTACGAGCATACTCAATTACTTTTTTTCCTCTTTCTGGATCATATGCATCTACAAGATTCGTTTCTTCTATTTTCAAAATTGCATCTGTGCCATAAAATGCATTATAAAGACTGCCCCATCGCGCATTAACCGCATTTAATGCATAACGTGCATTCATGATTGGAACAACAAGCTGTGGACCTGCAATTACTGAAATTTCATCATCAACATTTTTGGTTTCGATAGAAAAATTGCTACCCACCTTAACAAGATAACCAATCTCTCTTAGAAAAGCTGTATAGGAATTAAAATCTATTTCTTGGCCTTTTCTAGCGAGATGCCATTCATCAATCTGTTTTTGTATTTTTTTCCTGATTGAGAGAAGCTCTCTATTTCTCGGGGCTAATTCGTGGACAGTTTTATCAAAATCTTTCCAGAATTTTTCAATATTAATATTTGTACCTGGAAGAAGATCTTTATTTACGAATTCTAACAATTTTGCAGAAACAAGTAGTTTGCCTTGAGAAATATATTCCATATTTATTTATTAAAATTTTTATAATTTCGTTGATAAAATAGGTTTTTGATTGTTTAGTGTTTTTTTATATCTAGATAAATTTTTGCCATCTATCTTTATATTATGAGCCATTAGTTGTATGAGTTATTCTATAGATTTAAATATAATAATTAATTAATAACATTTGTAAATGAAAAATTATCTAGAATTTGAAAGGGATATTAAAAATTTAGAAGAACAGCTCGATAAATTGAAAAACCCATTTAATAATGAAGGTTTAACGGAAGTTGATACAGGAAAAATTAATCAGATTCAAATTGAATTAGATAATAAACTTAAAGAAGTTTATTCAAATCTTAACCGTTGGCAAAAAACCTTGCTTGCGAGACATAAGGAAAGACCTAGAGCAAAATTTTTTATAAATAATTTGTTTTCTAATTTTATAAATTTATCTGGGGATAGGCAATTTGCTGATGACAAATCAGTATCAGTAGGTTTTGGAGAATTTGAAGATCAATCTGTTTTAATTATAGGACAGGAAAAAGGTGATGACTTGGATAGTAGAATTGAAAGAAATTTTGGAATGATGCGTCCAGAAGGTTATCGAAAATGTATTAGATTAATGCAGCTTGCAGATAAATTTAACATTCCAATAATATCATTTATTGATACACCAGGAGCTTATCCTGGGATTGGAGCTGAGGAAAGAGGTCAGGCAGAAGCAATAGCAAGATCTATAGAATGTTCTATGTCTTTAAAGGTTCCAAATATTTCAATAATTATTGGAGAGGGAGGGTCGGGAGGCGCAATTGCGTTAGCTTCATCTAATAAAATAATAATGTTTGAAAATGCAATTTATTCTGTAATTTCACCCGAAGGATGTGCATCTATATTGTGGAGAGATCCAAAAAAAACTTTAGAGGCAGCTGATGCCATGAAGCTTTCAGCGCAGGATTTGTTAGACCTAGAAATTATAGATGAAATTATCAAAGAACCACTTGGAGGAGCTCATAGAGATAAAAATGCATTACTCAATGAAATCAAAAAATCTATCAGGAAAAATTTGAAAGAATTATCTGAGTTAAGCAGGCAGGATATTTTAAATCATCGAAAGCAAAAATTTCTTTCTATTGGAAGGAAAAAAGGTCTTGCAAAGGATGTTGATAGTAGAGATAAAATGACCATGGAAGAAAGTATTTTTTCAAATTTAAAACAAAAAGTTAATAAAAGTAGAATAGTTATAACAATTGCGGTAGCACTAGTTGCTTTAATTACAATAATATTACTGTACTTATAATGATCCACAACAATGTTTAAATTTTTTATCTGTAACAGGACATCTTTCGTTTCTAGATATTTTTTGATCTTTTTTAGCTAATAATAAACAGTCTGGATTATTTGCTATGTTTAATTTATTGACAATTGAATTTTTACTTTTTTCGTGCTGAGTTTCAGCTGGTTTTTCAACAATAACAAGATTATTTAAAATGGAAATAGTATCAGTTTTAATTTTCTCAAGTAATTTTTCAAACAAACCGAAAGCCTCTTTTTTATACTCAATAAGAGGATCTCTTTGTCCATATCCTCTTAATCCAATTACTTGTCTTAATTGCTCTAAATATTGAAGATGAGATTTCCAATTCATATCTAAAGTTTGAATAAATATTCTTCTTTCCAATTCATTATTTTGTTCATCATTTATAAATTCTACTCTTTTTAGTCTCTGTTGAATAAATTTTTCCACGATATATTTTTTAAAATTTTCATCATTCATGTTCATTAAGTTATTTATTTCTTCTTCACTAATACTTCTTCCTAACAAAGATTTGATATTAATATTTACACTTTTATTTTTTGGATCTTTTTTAATAATTTTTTTATCCTCAATAATTTGGTCAATTAATTCATTTAAAAAATTTGTGGTTAAATTACTTACGGATAAACTTGATAATATCTCTTTTCTTTGAGAAAAAATCACCTTTCTTTGGTCATTCATAACATCGTCGAATTTCAAAAGAGTCTTTCTAATATCATAATTTCTTGCCTCAACTTTTTGTTGAGCTCTTTCCAAGGCTTTATTAATCCAGGGATGATCAATAGATTCATTCTCCTTTAATCCAAATTTTTTAAGAATGGTATCTATGGATTCCGAACCAAATATTCTCATTAAATCATCTTGAAGGCTTATATAAAAAATTGAGTTTCCCTGATCTCCTTGTCGTCCCGCTCTGCCTCTTAATTGGTCATCTATTCTCCGCGACTCATGACGTTCTGATCCTATTACAAAAAGTCCACCAAGTTCTTTAACTTTATTTTTTTCCCCAAGGGTAGAATTGTCATTTTTATCAATTTGTTTTCCACCCAGTTTTATATCTTGTCCTCTACCAGCCATGGAAGTCGCAATAGTTACAGTGTTTAGCTTTCCTGCATCGGCAATAATTTGCGCTTCTTTTTCATGGTATTTTGCGTTTAACACAGAATGCTTAATGTTTTTTTTCTTAAGTATTGATGAATAAATTTCTGATCTTTCAACACTGGTTGTTCCAACTAAAATTGGTTGTCCCTTTTTATGGCATTCGATGATTTTATTTACTATTGCAAGATTTTTTTCCTGTTCTGTTCTGAAAATTTGATCATTCCAATCTTTTCGTATCATTGGCTTATGCGTAGGAATCGAAACAATTGGCAAATTATATATGTCAAAAAATTCTTCAGCCTCTGTAGCCGCCGTACCAGTCATTCCACTAAGCTTGCGATACATTCGGAAGTAATTTTGATAAGTTATTGAAGCCAAGGTTTCATTTTCAGATAATATTTCTACATCTTCCTTAGCCTCCAGAGCTTGATGGAGTCCGTCAGAGAATCTTCGACCTTCTAAAATTCTGCCCGTGTGTTCGTCTATTATTTTAATGCTGTTGTCTTTCACCATGTAATCTTTGTCTTTGGCAAATAAATGATTGGCTCTTAGAGCTTGATTAACGTGATGAACCAAACTCATATTTTCAGGATCATAAAAATTATTATTTTTTAAAATTCCAGCATTAGAAAATATTTTTTCAACATTGTCAGTTCCTTTATCAGTTAACATAATATTTTTATCTTTTTCATCGATTTCAAAATCTACTTTGTTTAATTGTTTTATCAATTTATCGATAGCCAAATATCTACTTGTTTTATCTTCTGTAGGACCAGAAATGATAAGGGGTGTTCTTGCTTCGTCGATAAGCACGGAATCTACTTCATCAACTATACAAAAATTATGACCTCTCTGAACGGTATCTGAAACAGAAAGTTTCATGTTATCCCTCAAATAATCAAAACCAAATTCACTGTTAGTTCCATAGGTAACATCATAGTCGTAGTTTTTCTTTCTATTATAGTCGTCTAAACTATTTGTTATACATCCGACTTGTAATCCCAAAAAATTGTAAATTTTCCCCATCCATTCAGCATCTCTTTGAGCCAAATAATCATTTACAGTTACAATATGAACTCCTTTTTCTTCTAAAGAATTTAAATAGACAGGTAACGTAGAAACTAAAGTTTTTCCTTCTCCAGTTTTCATTTCAGCGATTTTATTTTCGTGCAAAACAATCCCCCCTATTAATTGAACATCAAAATGTCTTTCATTTAACATTCTAAAGGAAGCTTCCCTAACTAGGGCAAAAGTTTCTGGTAATAGGTTTTCTAGGCTTTCTCCTTTTTTAATTCTTTGTTTAAATTCTATAGTTTTATTTGGAAATTGATCATCTTTAAGATGTTTAACAAGATTTTCATTACGATTAATCTGTATCACCAAAGATTTAAGTCTATCTAATTCTTTGTCATTATCTGATTTGAAAATTTTTCTGATGAATCTCTGAATATTTAACATTTTTTATATTATTTTTTGATTTGATGAAATTTCATAAAGCTAGTATTTATATAATTACTTATTATCAAAATTAAACAAAATGACCATTAATTTAAAAAATTTGTTAAATCCAAATATAAAAATATCTAAAATGGGAGAATTTCAAGAGCTAAAGCAAATAGAGGGACTTTGCATATCTGCCGTTTCAGCTGATTTGTACGGGGACGGTAGAGATGACCTATCTTTGTTTTATTTCAAAGATGGGACAAAATATGCTGCTCTTTACACAAAATCTAAAATTATTTCGGAAAGTATTCACTGGAATTTAAAAATAAAAAATAAATTTATAAAAGCTTTGTTAGTTAACACCCGCAATGCCAATACCTTTACTGGGAAACAAGGTTTTCTCGGTTTAAAAGAATTGTCTAAGTCATTATCAAAACATTTAACATTAAAATTGGCACAAACACCAGAAGGAGCAAGAAATATAATTGACCCAAAGGAAATAATTTTTGCTTCTACGGGTGTTATTGGCGATACTTTTCCAACAGAAAAAATAAAAAAACGAATTCCATATTTGGTTCAAAATTTAAAAGATAATCAAAGTAAATATGTTTGGTTTAAAGTAGCGTCATCAATTCTTACAACAGATACGCGTCCCAAGCTAGCTTTTGAAGAATGTCAAATTGGAAGTAAAAAAATAAAAATTTCTGCAATTGCTAAAGGAAGTGGCATGATTTTTCCCAACATGGCTACCATGTTGGCGTTTATATTTACGGATGCAAATATTTCATCAACTATTTTAAAGGGATTATTGTTGAAAAATGTTAATACTACATTTAATGCAATTTCTTGTGATGGCGACACATCTACAAATGACCAAGTTATGATTTTTGCTACTGGAAAAGTAGAGAATTCAAAAATATATAATGTCTTGGATCCAAAATTAAAAGGATTTGAAAAAGCTTTACATAATGTGATGTTAAATTTGTCAAAACAAATTGTTGCAGATGGCGAAGGTGCAAAAAAATTTATAACAATCAATGTAACCAAGGCAAGATCATTACAAGGAGCAAGAAATATTGCATTTTCTGTTGCCAACTCTCCCCTAGTAAAAACCGCTATCGGAGGAGGTGATCCAAACTATGGTCGAATTTTAGCCGCAATAGGAAAAACAGAAGAAAATATATTTGTCAACAATCTAACAATTAAATTTGGAAAATTTACTGTTGTAAAAAATGGAAAGCAAATTGATAATTACAACGAAAAGGCTGTCAAGGAGTATATGAGATGGGATTCTATAGAAATTAATATTGAGTTAAATATGGGTAAAAATAATTTTACCGTTTATACATGTGATTTTACTAAGGACTATATCGATATCAATACCGATTATAGAAACTAAAGCTTGAATTATTAGAAAATAATTATTAATTAAATAAATATGATCAAATATAATTTAACATGTAAATGCAATTGCACTTTCGACAGCTGGTTTGCAAGTTCAGAAGAGTTTGGAAGACTTATGAAAAAAAAATTAATCACATGCATTGAATGTAATTCAAATAATGTGAATAAGTCTATAATGTCACCGAATATATCTAGTTTAAAAAAAACTGATAATTTGGATTATAAATTTCAAAAAAATATAAAGAAAAAAATTATTGAATATCAGAAATTTATTAAAGAAAATTGCAAATATGTTGGTGATAAATTTGTTCAAGAAGCAAGAAGTATTCATTACGATAATAAAAAAACAAAAGGTATTTATGGTAGGGTGACTGCCGAAGAAATTGATGAATTGAATGAAGAAGGAATCGAAACTACCACCATTCCATGGTTCGATAAAACTGAAAATTAAATTATTTTTTTATAAAAGAAGATATATAGTTTATCGAACTGTCCTTACTTGTTTTCCATTGATCTAGTAGCGGATTATATATTATTCCGTGAATTTCGTTTAGTTTTAGATTATGTTTCATTGATGTTTTAATTAATTCCTCAGGCTTTATAAATAGATTCCAATCATGAGTTCCAATAGGTAACCATTTCAAAATAAATTCTGCTCCAACGATTGTAAATAGGTAAGACTTTAAAGTTCTATTGATTGTTGCAACAAACATAAGACCATTTTTTTTTAATAACTTTGCACAAGATTTTATAAAATAGCTTACATCAGAAACATGCTCAATAACTTCTAAACATAAAATTATGTCGAATTTATTTTTGATTTTTAACTTTTCGGGTGAAGTGGTTATATAATTTATCTTCAATTTATTTTTCTTGGCATGGATTTTAGCAATATTAATATTTTTTCTCATCGCATCAATTCCAGTCACTTTTGCACCAAGTTTGCACATTGGTTCTGACAGTAAACCACCTCCGCAACCTACATCCAACAAAGTAAGACTATCGAATGGTTTTTTCGAATTAACAATATTAAAATGTTCAATAACGTTTTGCTTTATGTATTTAATCCTAATCGGATTAAACTTATGCAAAGCTTTGTATGGCCCATGGGTATTCCACCATTCGTCAGATAGTCTTGAAAATTTTTCAATTTCTTTGTAATTAATTGTATTCAAAATAGATTATCTTGTGAAATTTAATTTTTAAGGGTATTTTTACCAAAATTTTTTATAAGTATAAATAATTAGTATTAAATAATTATGCCATTATTAGTTTTAAAATTCGGTGGTACTTCTGTGGGTAGCTGCGAGAAAATTACAAAAGTAGCAAAACTGATCAAAAAGTATTATGATAAAAAAAATAAAATTATTGTTGTATCTTCTGCTATGACAGGAGTTACAAACGATTTAGTTAGAAAATCGAAAAATATTAGTGATAGATTTGAAAAATCTGAATATGATGTTTTGGTTTCAGCCGGGGAACAGATTGCCTGTTCATTATTAGCGGGGTCTCTTATACAATTAGGGCTAAAGTCAAGATCTTGGTTGGGTTGGCAATTACCTATATTAACTGATGGCAAGCATGCTTCATCGCGAATAAAAAAAATTAATACAAAGGATGTTCAATACTTTATTAATAAAGGTGGCATACCTGTAATAACTGGATTTCAAGGAATTTCGATTGAAAAACGTATAACAACTCTTGGAAGAGGTGGATCAGACTCTTCAGCAATAGCTGTTGCTAAATTTTTTAATGCCGATAGTTGCATAATTTATACAGATGTTGACGGAGTTTATACAACAGATCCAAAAGTTAATTCAAAAGCAAAAAAAATTGACAAAATTTCATATGAAGAAATGTTGGAAATGGCTTCTCTTGGTGCTACAGTTATGCAACCATCGTCCGTTCAGGATGCGATGTTAAATAATATAAAAATAGATATTAAATCTACTTTTTCAAAAAATCTTGGAACAAAGATTACAGACGAAATGAATGTTATAAATAAAAAAGCAATAACTGGCATCTCATATACAAAAAATGAAGCTAAAATTACTGTAGTAGGCGTTCGGGATCAGCCGGGGGTAGCCTCTGAAATATTCAAACCTTTGAAAGATATAAATTTGGATATGATAGTACAGACATCTTCTTCCGATGGCGGAGAAACTGATATTACTTTTACAATAAAAAAAGAAGATATTAAGAGGGTAATAAATCTATTAAAAAAGAATAAAAAAATTTCCTATAAAAAAATTATTCATGATGACAAAGTTTCGAAAGTATCTGTAGTTGGTGCTGGAATGACTACTCAACCGGGTGTAGCACAAAAATTTTTTAAGGCATTAGCAAAAGAAAAAATTAACATAATGGTCATTTCTACCTCAGAAATAAAAATTTCAGTTATCATTAATCAAAAACATATTAATAGGGCAGTTAAAATCTTGCATAAAGAATTTGATCTAGAATAAACATGAATAATAATGCGCCTAAGATCATTTAGAGATATTAAGAGAAAAAAAACAAAGGTTATTTCTGTAGGCAAAGTAAAAATAGGAGGCAATTTTCCTATTGCCGTTCAATCAATGACCAATACTTTAACAACCAATGTTAAGGCCACAATAAATCAAATTAACGAATTACATGATGTTGGCGCAGACATTGTTAGAGTATCTTGTCCAGATAAAGAATCTTCTTTATCTTTAAAGGAAATAATTAGAAATGTTAAAGTGCCTATAGTTGCCGATGTTCATTTTCATTATAAGAGAGCAATCGAAGCAGCGGAGTCCGGTGCTCATTGTTTAAGAATTAATCCAGGAAATATCGGTTCCAAAGAAAGAGTTTATGAAGTATTAAAGTCCGCAAAGGATAATAATTGTTCTGTAAGAATTGGTGTCAATGCCGGATCATTAGAAAAAACAATTTTAGAAAAATATAAAGAACCATGCCCAGAGGCAATGGTGGAGAGTGCTCTAGAAAAAATAAAAATTTTAGAGGATAAAAATTTCTTTAATTTTAAAATCAGTGTTAAATCATCTGATGTTTTTTTATCGGTAAAAGCATATAGATCTTTGTCAGAACAGTGCGATTATCCTTTACATTTAGGAATAACAGAAGCTGGAAGTTTAATTCCAGGAAGCGTTAAATCTTCAATTGGACTTGGCATGCTTCTTATGGAAGGTATTGGAGATACAATTCGCGTTTCTTTATCAGCTAATCCGGTAGAAGAAGTAAAAGTAGGTTTTGAAATTTTAAAGTCACTAAATTTAAGACACAGGGGTGTTAATATCATTTCTTGCCCATCTTGTGCTAGGCAAGCCTTTCCTATAATTGAAACTGTAAAAAATTTGGAAAAAAAACTTAAGCATATAAAAACTCCAATGACCTTATCTATTATTGGATGTGTAGTGAATGGACCAGGCGAAGCAGCCCAAACACAAATTGGATTAACGGGTGGAGGAAAAGGCAATAATATGGTTTATATTTCGGGAATACCCCATCATAAGGTTGCAAATAAAAATATAATCTCACATATAGTTAAATTAGTTGAAAAGAAGTCCGTAGAATTAAAAAGAAAATAAATTTTATAATGATCCCAATAAAAAAAGTTGAACAACTGGTTGATAAATATCGGTTTTTGGAGAAAGAATTTTCATCAGGGAATATTGATAAAAAAGACTTTGCAACAAAATCAAAAGAATATTCTAGTCTTGGAGAAATAATTAAAAGTGCACGAGAATATCTAAATTTTGAAAATCAGAAAAAAGAGTTAGATAATATGATTAATGAACAAAATATAGATCAAGAAATGAGAGAGTTAGCCCAAAAAGAATTAAAACAGCTAATTGAAACTAAACAGAGAAATGAAAAAACTTTAAAATTATATTTGTTACCGAAAGATGAAGCTGATAAAAGAAATGCTATTCTTGAAATTAGAGCTGGAACTGGTGGGTTAGAGGCAAGTTTATTCGCTGCTGATTTATACAAAATGTATGAAAGAATATGTCACAAAAAAAAATGGAATATGGAGATTATAAGTATATCAAAAAGTGATGCTGGAGGTTTAAAAGAGGTAATTATGTCAATCAGTGGTAATGATATTTATTCAACTTTGAAATACGAATCTGGCGTTCATAGAGTACAGAGAGTTCCAGAAACAGAAACCCAAGGAAGAGTACATACATCCGCAGCAACAGTAGCAGTTTTACCAGAAGCAGAAGACATTGATGTTAAGGTTGAAGAAAAAGATCTACGAATTGATGTTTTCAGATCCAGTGGTCCTGGAGGACAATCAGTAAATACCACAGACAGCGCTGTTAGAATTACTCATTTACCTACAGGGATTGTTGTTAGCCAACAAGATGAAAAATCCCAACACAAAAATAAAGCTAAGGCTATGAAAATTTTAAGAGCAAGAATATATGAATCTGAAAGAGAGAGAAAAAATATAGAAAGAGCACAAGATAGAAAAAGTAAAATTGGTACAGGCGATAGATCAGAAAGAATTAGAACATATAATTTTCCTCAAGGAAGAGTCACAGATCATAGAATAAATTTTACTCTCCATAAACTAGAAGAATTTCTAAGTGGGGAAGCGTTTGATCAAATGACAGAAAGTCTCAGCATTCAAGATCAAGAAATGAGATTAGCATCTTTAAATAGAAATGATTATTAATAGTTTAATTAAACATGGCTCTAGAATTTTAAAAGAACAAAACATCCATTCTCATCAAATTGATGCAGAGTTGTTACTATCAAGGGCAATTAGAAAAGATAGAGTTTTTCTTTTAACAAATGATGAAGGTAAAGTTTCAAAAAAAGAAGCTAACGATTATTTAAATTTTATTTTGAGAAGAAAACAGCGTGAACCCTTGTCGTATATAATAAAAAAAAAGGAATTTTGGAGTTTAGGTTTTAATGTAAGCCACAATGTATTAATACCTAGACCTGAAACTGAAATTATCGTTGAACAAGTAGTAAAAAGATTTAAAGGCAAGGGCAGTTTAAATATTTTAGATATTGGCACTGGTTCTGGCTGCATATTGTTATCTATACTAAAAGAATTAAAAAATTCATGCGGGATTGGAATAGATAATTCATTCAAAGCTCTTAATATAGCGAAAAAAAATTCAAAAAAACTTAATTTACTGCGAAGAACTAAATTTGTACATTGCGATGTTGACAATTTTAACTTTGGCAATTATAATGTCGTTGTTTCTAATCCGCCTTATATTTGTACTAATAGAATAAATAGTTTAGGCGAAGATATAAAAGGTTTTGAACCAAGGATAGCATTAGATGGTGGAAGTAATGGGCTAGAAATAATATATAAAGTTATAATAAAAGCGAAAAAACTACTAAAAAATAAAGGATACCTGTTTATAGAAATTGGGAATGGACAATCTAACATGGTAACAAGTATTTTGATTAAAAAAGGCTTTAGGATAGTGAAAAAATTTCTTGATTATAGCAAAACCATACGTTGCATAATGAGCACAAAAGAAATTTAATTTAAAGCACCGTATTATTTGTTTTGACAAAATAATTTTAATTAAGCTATGATTAATTAACAAATCCATATAATTTGATGAGATACAATAAACCAAGACGGAGTAGATTAAGGAGTCACGATAAAAGTTTCAGAAGAAATGGTTCGCAAGATTTAAGAACCGGTGGCCTAAATTCTATTTCAAACAATTTTCAAAGAAAACCTTTTAATAGAAATGGCCTTAAAGCCGAAAAATTATTAGAGAAATATAACAATCTTGCAAAAGAAGCATTGTTAAGTGGAGATAAAATTTTATCCGAAAATTATTATCAACATGCAGACCATTTTTTAAGACTAATTGAAAATCGGAATTCAATTCAAAATGATTCAAAATCACTTTTGGATGATTCTTCAAAGAAGAAAAATTCTGTTGATAAAATTATTTTAGAAACTGAAGATAAAAAAAATCCTTCTTCTCAACAGCCATAATATAGTGAAGAGATTTAAAATTTAATTTTTTTTGATATTGTTTCTGCTAACAAAACGTCTGTTTTAATTCTTTGAATTTCAAATTTTTTTCTGTCTTTACCTTCTAAAATTTTTCCAGATGGTAAATTCAATTTTTGAGAGTTAACTTTTTTTCCATTTACAATGACTTCGTAGTGCAAATGTGGTCCAGTGGATAATCCTGTAGACCCAACATATCCAATAATTTCTCCTTGCCTAACTTTCATTTTAGATTTGATTTTATTAGCAAATTTAGAAAGATGAGCATAAACAGTTGAGTAAGTAGAATTATGTTTTATTTTAATACAATTTCCTCCCCCACCACACCATTGAGCCTTAGTTACTGTTCCAGTTCCGGAAGCCATAACTGGAGTTCCCAGTGGTGCAGAAAAATCAGTACCAAGATGTTTTTTGTTATAGCCAAGTATAGGATGTTTTCTCATTCCGAATGGTGAAGATAGTCTAGCCCCATTAATTGGAGTCTTCATCAAAGCTTTTTCTGCACTTTTTCCATTAACATCAAAATATCCAGAAAATTTATCAGTTCCATATTGGTACAATGCTAATTCTCTATTTCTAACAGACATATAAGTGTAAATAATTTTGCCATTCGAATACCATTCGCCATCTTCGTCCACAAAAGTTTCATGGAGAATTTGAAATACATCATTTTTTCTAATCTCTCTTTGAAAATCAATTTCAAAACCATATATTCTTGCAAATTCTATAATTATATTAGGATCTACATTATTTTCTATTGCTGAAGCGTATAAACTCTTTTTAATAATGCCTTCAGTAAATATTATTTTTTTAAATAACTGAGTAATTTCTTTTTTTGCAATAAATTTTTCGTTTATATCTCGTTCTAAACTAATGTTTATTGATTTAGAAATAGGTAAATTTAATTTTATCAAATTTAGAGCACCCGATATATTTCTCTTGATTGTTAAATCTAAAATTATATCCGTTTTTAATTTATTGGGCTTAATAAATTTTTTAAGTTCACTAGTTATTTTAGAAATATCTTTTTGATCAATGTTGTAATTTTTAAAAACACTAGATAAATTTTCACCTTTTTTTATTTTGTGAGCAATGTTCAAGTAGGGAGAATTAACTTTTTGAAAGATAAATTTATTAAATTCTAAAAAATGATCATTTTTTAGAATTCCAGAAAGAATCTCATCTCTTTTTTTGCTTGATGTTTCATTATATTTAATAACAAAAAAAATAAACGATATTAAAATTAAAGAAATGATAGCATACAATGATCTTTTTAATTTGAAATATATCTTAGGTTGAAATGAATAAATCATTAAATTAATTATAAAACTATAATTTTGTTTTTATTCCAAATATTGTCAATAAAATAAGGGTTTTTAAGCTAAATTGTATATTTCTTAGTGCTTGATTTATTATTTTATTATAATATAAGCAACATTCCCAAATCTAGAAATTAGATTAAATATAGGGAAATAAAACGGGGGTGGTTACTAAATTTCCGTTTTTAGCTCTTTGATTTTGTATATATCTAAGAAGAGAAGTGTGGACGGTTAAGGTTACCAAATTTTGTCGTACACACTTCAAGAAGTATAAATAAATTAATATTTATTTATATGAAGCTAGTGTGCGCCGTTATTAAACTTGAGAGTTTGATCATGGCTCAGAACGTACGCTGGCGGCACGCCTAACACATGCAAGTCGAACGAAGTAGCAATACTTAGTGGCAAACG
>Ga0187833_10001149_pt1 | contig 30734 bp, 29 predicted proteins | sample ETNtaG_37_FD_167968 | JGI IMG/M metagenome (GOLD analysis project Ga0187833, IMG submission 167968) | Marine microbial and viral communities from oxygen minimum zone, Eastern Pacific Ocean - ETNP2014_SV_400_PacBio MetaG (Illumina Assembly) | ecosystem: Environmental > Aquatic > Marine > Hypoxic...
GGCATCGGTGAACGCTTCGCTGTGCAAGGGCTGCGGCTCGTGCGCCGCTGCCTGTCTGTCGGGTGCGATGCAGCAGAAGGGATTCACGGACGAGCAGCTGATGTCCACGCTCGATGCAATGACGGAGTGGTGATAACCATGGCAGAGGACGACTTTGAGCCCAAGATCGTGGCATTCCTGTGCAACTGGTGCTCGTACGCGGGAGCGGACCTCACTGGCACCAGCAGGATCCAGTACCCGCCCAGCGTTCGGGTGGTGCGAGTGATGTGCAGCGGCCGGATCAATCCCCTGCTGGTGCTCCATGCCCTGCAACAGGGCGCGGACGGGGTGCTGATCTCGGGTTGTCATCCGGGTGACTGCCACTACATCCAGGGCAACTACTTCGCCCGAAGGAGAATGAACCTCATAACGCGGCTCTTGGAGTACGTGGGCATAGATTCCGGTCGGGTCCAGATGAGTTGGGTCTCCGCCTCCGAGGGCCCGAAGTTCGCGGACGTGATCAAGAAGGTCACCGAGGACGTGCGGAAGCTCGGACCGAACGAGCAGTTCGTGAGGGAGGTCTGACCATGGACGAAGAGAAGATGAGGGACACCGTCCGCGACCTTCTCAGCACGGGCAAGGTGGCGTCCGTGATCGGCTACGAGAAGGGGGAGTTAGGCCAGGGTGCGAGACCCTGCATCATCACCTCGCCGGACGATGCTGACCGGCTGATCCTCACGCCCATGTGCAAGCACAACCTCACCGTATACCTTACGCTCGAGCCCCCCACGGACCCCGAGAAGAAGAAGGTCGCCCTGATCGTCAAGGGGTGCGATGCCCGCGCCCTGATTCAGGTATTGCAGGAACGGGGTGTCGAGCGGGACGACCTCGTCATCCTGGGTGTTCCCTGCACGGGGATGATCGAACCGGACAAGCTCTATCAGGAGGTTATCGAGGACGACATCCTCGAGATATCCGAGGATGGCGACACGTTCATCATCAAGACGAGGGACGGCGAGCAGACCTTGAAGAAGGAGGACGTGCTGTTCGACGAGTGCCTCACCTGTACCTACCCCACCCCGCTCATGGCCGACGTCATGCTGGGTGAGCCCGTTGAGCCCCGCGGCGGGGAGGCGAGCGATCCCACCGAGGGCATGAGCGCAGAGGAGCGCTGGGCGTTTTGGTCTGACAAGTTCAGCAAATGCATCCGGTGCTTTGCCTGCCGACAGGCGTGCCCGCTCTGCTTCTGCGAGGTTTGCGCGGGTGACTCGCTCAAGCCCAACTGGGTCAAGAGGTCCGTGAACCTCTCCGAGAACACCATGTGGCACTTCATTCGCGCCTTCCACCACGCGGGACGGTGTGCGGAGTGCGGCGCGTGCGAACGCGCCTGCCCCGTGGGCATCCCCCTCATGACCCTGAACAAGAGGATGGCACGCGAGGCTGAGGACATCTTCGGGTACTCCTCCGGCACCGATCCCGAGGCCAAGCCGCTGCTCGGGTCGTTCAAGACGGATGATGAGGAGGACTTCATCCAGTAGGTGATCATCATGGACGCTGTACTCAAAAAGGACAGGCTCGACGAGCTCATCACCAAGCTGGGATACGAGGTCATAGCCCCCGTCAGGAAGGGCACGACGGTCTCCTTCGAGACCGTGAGCAAGGCATCCGACATCGCATGGGATTATGCGAACTCCGTGGTGCCTCCTAAGAAGATATTCTTCCCGCAGACTGAGGAGCTGTTCGCCTTCGATGGGAAGACGATCGCCGAACGAACGCCCGAGACGATAAAGCGGATGGTCCTTGGCATCCGGCCCTGTGACGCACGCTCTTTCGCCATCCTGGATCCGCTGTTCACGAAGGACTTCAAGGACCCTTACTACATCAGACGGCGGGAGAATACGGTGCTCGTAGGCCTGGCGTGCGCGATCCCCGGTAGGAACTGCTTCTGCACCTCACTGGGCGCCGGTCCCTTCGACACCACAGGGCTGGACCTGCTCTTGGTGGACATGGGTGACCGGTTCCTCGTGCGGAGCGTCACCGAGAAAGGAAAGACGCTTCTTACGGAGAACGAGGAGCTCTTCGAGGAGGCCACCGACGAGGCCGGGACCGCCGATGAGATCAGGGAACGCGCCGAGAGCGCCATCAAACGAACGGTGGACGTCTCGGGGCTTCCCGAGAAGCTGAAGACGCTGTTCGACCATCCTGTCTGGGAGGACATGGCACAGACATGCCTGGGGTGCTACAACTGCACCTATCTCTGCCCTACCTGCCACTGCTTTGACATCCAGGACGAGGTCCGGGGACGGAAGGGACGGCGGATCCGCGTGTGGGACAGCTGTAGCAATCCCGAGTACACCCTCCACGGCTCCGGGTACAACCCCCGGCCCGGGAGGAAGAACCGGATGAGGAACCGGATCCTGCACAAGTACCAGTACTACCCCGACAACTTCGGTGTCATCGCCTGCGTGGGCTGCGGAAGATGCGCCTCGAACTGCCCGGTGGGGCTCAGCATCGTGGAGGAGCTCTCCACGCTCGGAGGGATCTAGATGGAGAATCCGTACGTACCGAACATGGCCACGATCATCGGCCTCAAGGAGGAGGTAAAAGGTGAGCGGGCCATCAAGACCTTCAGGGTGCGGTTCAACGATGCCGAGCTCGCCGACAGCTTCGATTACATCCCAGGGCAGTGTGGCATGGTCACCCTCCTCGGGAAGGGGGAATGCTTCTTCGCCATCTCCTGCTCCCCTACCAAGAAGGGGTACCTGGAGTTCAGCATCATGAGGCTGGGCAAGGTAACACGCGCCCTCCACGAGCTGGAGGTGGACGAAACGGTTGGCGTCCGCGGCCCCTACGGTAACGGGTTCCCCGTGGACGAATGGAAGGGCAAGAACATCCTCTGCATCGGGGGCGGGATCGGCCAGGCGCCGCTGCGCTCCCTCATACAGTATGTCATGGATAACCGGAAGGACTACGGGAAGCTGGACGTGATCTACGGCGCGCGCTCCACCGCAGACCTGTGCTTCATGGGGGAGCTCGAAGAGATGGAGAAGCGTGACGATGTGGACGTCCACCTCTCCATCGACAACGAGGAGGAGGGATGGACGCGCTTCGTGGGATTCGTCCCCACCAACCTCACGCGTATTGCTCCCTCGCCTGAGAACACCATCGCCATCACCTGCGGCCCGCCCATTATGATCAAGTTCGTGATACAGGCCCTAGAGAAGCTCGGCTTCACACCGGACCAGATCTTCACAACCCTTGAGATGCGGATGAAGTGCGGCATCGGCAAGTGCGGGCGCTGCAACATCGGCAACGTCTACGTCTGCAAGGACGGGCCGGTGTTCTCGTGGGACGTGCTGAAGGACGTCAAGGGGGAGATGTGATAGCACAGGCAATAGGCAATTTGTCAGGGAGTTCCATGGTCGAGAAGGGATCATCGGACCTTACCGACACCCTATCGCATGTCAAGGAAATCGTAGATTCCATGATAGGATCGCGGCTCGAGACCCTCCCTAGGCCCCTTGGATCCCTGCTCCGTCAACACGTGGTCGGGGGCGGAAAGCGGCTCCGTTCGCTCCTCCTATACCTCTGCTACACGGACCTCAAGGGCGGGTCCCTTTCACAAGAGGATGAGGACCTCATGGAGAAGCTCTGTACCCTGCTGGAGCTCATGCACAACTACAGCCTCATCCACGACGACATAATCGACGACGACACCACTCGAAGGGGGGTTCCGTGCATCCACGTACAGGCCGGAACCGGGGCCGCAGTCCTTGCGGGGGATGTCCTCCTCAGGGAGTCCTTCAGGATTCTTCTGGAGATCGACTCCGGCGAGGTCTCCCGTAACTTCTTTGAAGCTGCGGCAAGGACCCAGGAGGGGCAGATTCTAGAGATCACGCTGGCAAATGACGCGACCACAACTCCCGAGGAGTACCTTCGCATGATCAGATGGAAGACGGGTTGTTTCTTCTCGGCGTCGTGCCGGCTGGGCGCACTGGTCGCAGGCGCTTCCACTGACGTTCAGGAAAGGTGCGCACACATCGGCCTCGAGCTCGGCACCCTCTACCAGCTCCGTGATGACCTGGATGACCTGGGGACGACCGGGGAGGGAAATGCTTACGAGACACGGGATGGATGGATCAGAACCCTGCGGCGGCTAGAGCAGGAGTATCACCAAAGGCTCATGTGCGAGCTCTCGGAGAACGAGACGCTACCCTCCGTGCTCCTTTACCTGCGTCATCTCGATAGGATTATGGGATTTCCCAGCGAGATAGAGATGGAGACTGTCCGCCCATGACCAGAGCATGTACTTGTATGCTCCCTTTATTCTTCCCACACATGAAAGGAGGAGGGCTTTCTACATTAAAACCGTTGACAAGGCCGATGCTACCGATATGCTTTTATCTGATATAACAATTGTGAATCCCGGCCGAGGACGAACATGGACACATGGAGATCATTCAAGATCCCGCCCTTTGGAATGGTCCTAGCCTCCCTGTCCGGTCCAGAACGAATCCCCTAGCAAGGATGCGACTCCAATGCCCTCTGAGACTGCACGAGATGATCATAACATCTGTCGACAGCAGGAAGAGGAAGGAGAGTTCGAACATAAATGGGTGTACGAATCCATTGCGGAGAGGCTGCCATTGCTCTCGCATCTTCCCCGACGGTACAACGTGCTCGCGCAGCTAATCCTCATGGAGCTCATCGGAATCGCGCTCGGAAGGTATTTCGATCTGGAAATCCGGACCGTACTTTTTGGCTCCATCGTAATCCTCACGACCATTTTATGGAGCATTCTCGCGCTCGAGCTAGGACCCATCATACGTGATTTCAAGCCGTCTCGCAGCCTTTCGGAGAGCCTAATCCTCAAGAGATACCGAAAGCGCCTTTTCTCGCCCAGACACCTGGAGATGGCGCCCGGGGTGGTGATCTTCGTGCTCTCTTTCGCCTACCTGAACAACTGGATGCCGTGGGAGACGAGCCTGCTTGTGACGTGGTTCGGCGACCAGGCAAATCCCGTCGTCCTTTTCCTTGTGTACCTGCTTCACTGGGACGTCTCGTACAGGATGGGGCTTGGTATATGGGTCACCTCTGTCTCCCTGGTGCGTTCGATCATGTTCAGGATCGAGCTGGGATGGCGTAGGAAGTTGGAGTACACGCCGCTCCACGACCTGAACGGGCTGAGGAACATCGATTCGAAGTTCTTCCTCTTTGGACTCTTCTCACTTCTCCTCATCCCCGTGTTCATAACGGACACCTTGTTGACATCCTTCCTGTTATTGTATTCACTCTACATCGTCTGCGTCTCATTCCTCTCCCTTCATCTGATCGGAGGGATACCCTGGCTGCCCCCGGACATCCATTCCCTTGTGGAGGAAGGGATGTTCGCCCATGTCGGCACTGCCGATGATCGACGAATGCCACATGTGACACCGGTCGCGTATGTCTTCGACGGGCATTCGGTCTATTTCCAGACCTCCGTGGGCTCGAAGAAGGTGAGGAACATCCAGCAGAACCCAAGGATAGCGTTCCTTATAGATGTCCGGGACCCTGATGACGTGATGAAGAACAAGGCCGTGCTTATCACCGGAAGAGCGCGGATATTCGGCTGGCGGGACGTACTTCCGAACATGATCAAGCTCTTCCGTGTGTGGGCGCTCTTCCACGACAAGTATCCGGAATACGTTCAGGAGTACATTACGGGACGACGGCGCCTGCCCGAGGCCTGGCAGCTCACGCCCCTCATCAGGAGGGTTCCCATCGAGGTCATTCCCGAGACCATGGTCTTTTGGCAGGAGGCGAGACACATTGCGCTCCCTGTCTGAAGACCTTGCTGAAGATGAGAGAACGCTCGCCCTCGTCGAAGGGCTCCTGGGGGAGGAGAGGATCGGCTATATTTGCACAGGAGACCGTAACAACGTCCCTCATATAACACCCGTCTTCTTCGCCTACATCCCGCACCTGCATGAGATCCTGTTCGTGACGGACAGGACCTCGAAGAAGATCAGGAACATCATCGATAATCCGCACGTCTCCTTCACCGTGGACATACGCCACCTAGAGGACCCGTTCAAGAACGAGGGTGTGATGATAAACGGGACAGCGATGATAAGCGATGTGATCACGGACGTGGACGACCTGCCGGGGACACTTCGTGGCCCCTACAGGACATACATCGAGAGGTTCGACAGGATCGTCAAGAGGGGAAAGAGGATGGATCGCTCAATACTCGTCAGGATCATCATGGCGAAGGCAGCGTACTGGATGGGTACCGACTTCCATCCCATCACGTTCGAGCATTCCCTATACTACGGGGACTTTGCCTAAGTAGATTCAACGATCTTCTTCAGCAGTATGATACCCCCCCCTGACACCGGTCCCACAGCACAGGAGACTATTCCCGGCGCCCCGTCAAGGTATTCTTTCAGTTCGATGAGATGCAGTCCAGCCCTCAACCACGCAAGAAGCGCTCCTCTAGGAGAGAGATTACGCTCTTGGCGTCGTCCAAGGCGAACAATGGCACTGAAGTATCAACATCGTAGTCGGCCATGACGCACACAAGACCCTCTGGCGGGCACAACAGATCGGTCCCGACCGCTTGGCGGCTCACTTCGATCATCGGCTTTTCCCCACGTTTGTACCCCTCGGTGAGCACTACGTCCACCTTGCCCATCAAACTCACGATGTCGTCCAGGGGCATCTCACTCTCCATGTTCCGGAAAAGCGCCATCTTGTGTGGACATGAGATGGCCGCGACCTCGCTCCCGGCCTGTGCATGACGCCAGGAGTCCTTACCCTGTTGGTCCGCGTCGAATCCATGGCTGCAGTGCTTGACCGTACCCACTCGGTACCCTCGCCGCACGAGTTCTCCGATGAGCAGTTCAAGGACGGTGGTCTTACCTGTGCCTGATCTGCCTACGACAGAGATTATGGGGATGTTCTCCGATTCCTCTACCGATAACTCCTGGATGTCCGCCATGGTCTCAACTCTTCACTTTTTTCGATTGGCACAACTACTTAACCTTTTTTCGACTAAGCCCGCCCCCCATCACTGCCCTACAGGGAGGAGTGGGCCCACCGGATGTCATCTTTTTATTCATCACTCCCTTTTCGATGACATGCCTTCCATCGCCACGTTCCGCACCCTGCTCCCAGCACCTCCCGTGGTGCTCGTCACCGCCCGGGATCGGCAGAACGACCGGCACGACACCATGCCCGCGGCCTGGATGATGCCTGTGTCCGTCCGACCCCCTCTCCTCGCGGTGAGCATCGCCCCTGGACGTTACACCCATTCGCTCGTCGAGCGGGAAGGTGCCTTCATCCTCAATGTTCCCGGGAAGGACCTCCTTGCGAAGGTACACGCCGCAGGTTGTACTAGCGGTCGCTCAGGCGACAAGCTCGCAGGTCTCGGGCTCACGGGACGGACGGGTGATGAGGTCGACACCCTCATTCTGGATTGCTGCCCTGCTGCTGTGGAGTGCCGGGTGACGGCGTCCCACCCCGCGGGCGACCACACCATCTTCGTAGCCGAGGTCGTCGCCGTGCACGCCGAACCAGGTCTGGACCGGTTGACCCTGCTCCAGCATCTTGGGGGATCGTCCTACTGTACGGGCGGCGAACGGCTGGAGGCTTGAGTCCTCAGGCCAGGTGGAGAATCATCAGCCCCATGCAGGTGATGACCGTGGCGCTCGCCAGGGAGATGCGCTGGGCCCATACGGGGGTGCTGCTCCCCAGAACCCGTTGCATCACCGAGGTGAAGGCGACTGCTGCAACACCTATCCCCACGAGCGTGGTCGACACCCCGAGGCTGAAGGCGAGGAGCACGGCGATGCCCTCGGCGAACCTGCCGCGGGACACCGCGACGATGAGGAGAACCAGCGCCGCGGGGCAGGGCACGATTCCCCCCGCCATGCCCAACGAGACGAGCTCTCGGAAGTTCCTGCGCGTGCCCTCTCCGGGCGACAGGTGCTCATGATCATTGTCGTGCACACGCTCTCCATGCTTGTGCACATGATGATGATCGTGTGTCTTGCCCCGCCAGGCGCGACGGAACATCCACAGCCCCACAATCGTGACCAGGGTGCCTGAGAGCACGCTGAGGGCATAGGAGATGACCTCGGGGAGGAAGTATTCGGACGCCGAGAGGGCGAGCACGGCCAGCGCGAGGACACCGGCTGTATGGGTGACAGTGGCCGTGAGCCCCAGGACCACGGCATCGACCAGTCGTGCCCCTGTACCGACGAGGTAGGTCACGACAAGGGTCTTCCCGTGACCGGGCTCCAGCCCGTGGAGCGCTCCCGTGAGGAACGCGCCACCGAGCAGGAGGGCGAACCAGATGAACGAGCGTTCCTCCTCGCGCTGTTCCGTCCCCGTTCCATGGGCGATCAGGGGGATCCGGATCGAGGCACCATGGTTTAGAGGCATGGTGAGGTTCAGGACGGCCCGTGATGGGCGGGAGAGGTCCTCGCTGATTCTCACGGGTACCCGTACGGCCGTCGCGGGCGTGGCGTTCGCCTGGGCCGGGGCGATATGGAGGATGAAGTCGCCGTGGAAGAGACGTGCCGCCCCATCCTTCCGTTCGAGGGTGAAGCCATCGGGCGACGAACTCCCACCGAGGACATCGACCGTCAAGAGGAGGGTAGCATCCGGACCCTCCCACGGGTCCACGACGATGTCGAACCCCACGTCTCGCATGCCATTATACGCGAGCTTGATGGGCGGGTCCGCCGGCGGCATCAGCGTCTCGGTGTGGTCGGCATCCACCATGGAGGCCTCGACCCGTAGGCTGGCGAGGAGGAGGGGATCGACCTTGGTGTTGTTGGTGAACATTACGAGCGGGAACCGGATCCCCGCTATTCGTCCCCCCGATGGTATGTAGGAGAAGAAAGGGACGTCCCACTGGGCCGTTGCGGGGTGGAGGTTGGCCAGGACGGTCTCGCCCGGGTCCGCTGATCCATCACCATCCTCATCGGCCCATGCGATGACCCGTAGGAGCCGCACCTCGTGCCTGACCAGGCTCCCATTGGCATTCACCGCATGGAAATCCATGAACGGCCCCACGGGGCGGAACCGCCCGAGCGTCGAGTTGGACTGGACGGTGACGTCACGGCCGTGGTACGATGCGACGGCGCCCCCCCCCTCCGAGCTCAGCAGGCGGATGGGAGGGTGGCCGACGGCCAGGGCAGCGATGAGTAGGAGGACCAGGACGAGCCGTCTCATGGCGAGCGGCTCCCGTCCCGTCGGACCTGGTCCCGGGCCTCTCGCGCGGTCTCCGGAGAGAGCACGACGGGGGGATGCCGTACACCGAGCATGGAGAGGACCCTGACGGAGGAGGGCGGCTCTAGGCCGTTCCTCTCGAGGAGCTCGACGTCGGTCAGGATCTCATCCACCGGTCCGTCGGCTACGACGCGACCCTCCGCGAGCACCATCACGCGATCACAGAGCTCCGCCACCATGTCCATGTCATGGCTGGCGATCACCTTGGTAAGTCCCATCCCGCGTAGGAGCTCGATGATCTCGCGTCGCGCTCGGGGATCGACGTTGCTGGTGGGCTCATCGAGGACGAGGAGGCTCGGCTCCATGGAGAGCACCGTAGCGAGAGCGATGCGCTTCCGCTCGCCGAAGCTCAGATGGAACGGGGAACGATCGCCGTACCCCGCCATCCCCACCTTCTCGAGGGCAGCGTCGACGCGCTTGCGAACCTCGTCTGGTGGCACGCCCAGGTTCAACGGGCCGAAAGCGACGTCATCGAACACGGAGGGGGAGAACAGCTGGTCGTCCGGATCCTGGAACACCAGGCCCACCCGGCGGCGCACCTCGGAAAGGTTCTCCTGGAGGACGGGCAGGCCGCCGATGTGGACGCGGTCGGACACCGCCAGTACGCCGTTGAGGTGGAGCAGGAGGGTGGATTTCCCCGCCCCGTTGGGCCCGAGCAGCGCCACCGACTCCCCTTCATCGATGCAGAGGTCCACGTCGCGCAGGGCGCGGGTGCCGTCGGGGTAGGCGTAGCTCAGCCCTGTCACCTCTACGGCCTTCACAGGGTCACCCCCGCGACGCAGGCAAGGACGAGCACCATGACCAGGGAGGCTACCACGTCCCTCGACGCCATCTTCTGCCTTTCGAGTATGGGCAGCTCGCCAGCGTAGCCGCGAGCCGCCATGGCGAGGTACACCCGTTCCCCGCGCTCGTACGAGCGGATGAAGAGGCTTCCCAGGAGGCCGCCGGCGGTCCGCGCGTGCCACAGGAACCCTTCGTTCCCGATGGACCGGGACGTCCGGGCTCGGACGAGGCGCATGAGCTCGTCCTGTATGATGAAGAGATAGCGGTACATGAAGGCGATCACCTGGGCCATGATCCGTGGCACGCCCAGTGATCGGGCACCGTCAAGGAGGGAGGGAAAGGGGGTAGTGGATACGAGGAGCAGCATGGTGACGGCCGAGAGCCAGGACTTCACGAGCACGTTCCAGACGACGAGGAGGCCCGCCCGCGGGACCTCGAGACCTGCTACGATGGGGACGTGGCCGCCAGCCCCGGGCTCCAGGAACGGGGCGCCGAGGGCCACGGCGAGCACGAAGGGGAGCACCACCAGGGAGCGGCGGAGGACGAAGCTGGCGGGCACGCCCGAGACGGCGAGCGTGAGGGCCAGGAGGATGCCCACGCCCGCGAACCGTGCCGTGTTGGTGGGGGAGGTGAGCACCACGAGGAGGATGGTGAGCACGGCCAGTAGGATCTTGGGGTGGGGGTGCAGTCGCTGGACCGGGCCATCTATGTGTGCATACTTGTCAAGGAAGTCATGCTCCATCTCCATCGCGTGGTTGCTCCTGCAGGCAAGCTTGAAAAATGTTCTCACCGGGCGGGACCGGTCGAACCCACGTCCTCCTCTGTCCCTTGATCCTTCTCCTCGGCCCGCTCCCCTTCCGGTCCATTGAGCCGTCTGCCGAGGAGGATGCCCAGGCCGAACGTCACCAGGGTGCCTATGATGCCAGCGACGGGTCCCTTTAACGCGTCGCCCAGATTGGGGACCTCGTAGTCGGGTATGGGGGCTGTGAAGACGTCGTGATCCTCCCCTTTCTTTATAAACCCCTTGTCCTCGGCAACCCTCTCCAGCCCGTCGGGATCCGGCGAAGCGTAAGGGGAGAGAAGAGCTGCCATGATAAGCGCGATGATGAGCGCAGTGTACTTCCATTCCATCCATATCCCCTCCTAGACCCTCTCCAGTTCCAGTAGGTCAGGCCGCGTCCTCATGACGAACCCGATCACCGCCACCGTGACCGCCGCCTCCACGACCCCGATGATGGCGTGGACCCCCACCATGGCGGGCAGCACGATGTTGAGGGGGGAGGTTCCGGAAGCGGCCAGTTCCACGGCCGTCGCAGCCGATGCGATGACCACCGCCAGCCAGGCTGCCACAGCTGAGCCCGCGAGGAGCCCGTTCCTACCGCCCACGACACTCTCCACAGCTCGGAAGATATAGTAGCCGAGGATGGTGCAGATGAGGCCCATGTTCACGATGTTGGCGCCCAGGGCGAGCAGCCCGCCGTCCTGGAAGAGCACGCACTGAACCGTGAACACAGAGGCCATGATGATAGTGGCGGTCCAGGGGCCCAGAAACACCGCGGCGAGCACGCCACCCAGCATGTGGCTCGAGGTGCCTGTCGCAACGGGGACGTTGAGCATCTGGCCGGCAAAGATGAACGCCGAGAGCACACCCATCAAGGGCACGGCCTTCTCGCTGAGTCGCTGGTCGGTCTGCTGAACGGCGTAGCCCACCACGCCGATGGTGACCAGCCATAGTATCCCCCAGATGGGGATCGAGAGGAACCCGTCGGGGATGTGCATATGTAAAGGATTGATCGGCGAGTATTAATATTTTTTCACAAGTAACACATTCAATGCAGAAAAATAACACGGATATTACTGATGCAGACGAAGGGATAACACGCATCGGCGTGAGCCTTCCTTCCTCCCTGCTCGAGGGCTTCGACGCCATGATCCGGGATGAGGGATATACCACCCGGTCCGAGGCCATCCGCGACGCCATACGTGATGCCATGGCGCGCTGGCGCGGGGTTGACCGTGCGGGGCAGTACGGCTCGGCTGTGATCACCTTCGTGTACGATCACCACGTCCCGCGGGTGGCGACCGACATCCTCGACGCACAGCACGAGTACCACGACATCATCGTCACCACGGTGCATCACCACCTTTCACATGAGGGGTGCATGGAGGTCATCCTCGCCAAGGGTTCCTTTGACCAGGTCCGTTCCCTGGCCGACCGCATCCGCTCCCGTCGAGGGGTGACGCTGGTCCGAGTGATGCTCTTTTAGAACAGGCGCTCGAGGTCGAGCTGGGGCCTCGTGATATCATCCGACTCGATGTAGATGCGATGCCAGATGGCGAGCGTGAGGATCGACCAGAGCTGTCGGCCATAGTAGAGGGGTGACGAGTCGAAGTCACGAACGATCCTGTCGATCGTACGCTTGCGGAGGAACGTTCCCCTGCATATGGGAGAGCCCTCGATGATGCTCGGGATGAGTCCCTTGAGGTTCTCGTCGATCCAGGATTTCATGGGAACGATGAAGGGGTGCTTCCTTCTCTTCCTGATCTCGGGCGGGAGTATATCGGAGAATGCCTGCCTGAGGATATACTTCTCCGTGGTCCCTCGCAGCTTCATATCAGAGGGTATCTTGAAAGAGTACTCTACAAGGCGATGGTCGAGGAAGGGGAACCGGCCCTCAAGCGCATGCGCCATCATCATCTTATCGGTCTTATGAAGGATGAAGTGGGGAAGTCGGCGCTCGAGGTCGATGAGGATGAGCCGGTCAAGGAGCGAGCGGGTACCTCCGTTCGAGAAGAACGGCTCCATCTCAGGGATGTATCCCTGTTGTCGGACCTCCGTATCGTGGAGCTCGGGTGAGTAGAGCTCTGCCTTCTCATCCTCCGAGAAGAAGGACCGGAGTGTAACGAAGGTCCGTGCTCGGTCCTCGATGTTCTCAAGATAGGAGAGAGCACGCTCACGTCCCTTCGTGCCAAGGGCGGTCGCGTACGGAAAGAGCCTGTCAAGGAGGGCATCAGGTATTGATGCAAGAGCAGTACGTGCGACAAGACGGCGCAGACGGGGCGGTAAAAGGCGGGAGTACCGCTCCCCAAGGCACATGACCTTGTACTGCATATATCCTCCGAAGATCTCGTCCGCTCCCTCGCCGGTAAGGACCGTCTTCACATGTTTACGTCCGAGCTCGGAGATGAGATACTCGGGAATGATCGTCGGATCGGATACAGGATTGTCGAGATGCCAGATGGTGGTCGGCAGGAGATCGATGCTGTTAGGCTCGACCGTCAGCACATGATGGTTGGTACCGAACCGATCGGCGACGAGTTGGGCGAACCGTGCCTCGTTGATGGGCTCTTCGGCATCGAACGCGACGCTGAACGTGGAGATGGGCTCGTCGATCATCTCGCTCATGAGGCCCACGATGATCGAGGAGTCGATACCACCGGAAAGAAAGACACCCAAAGGAACATCGCTCATGAGACGGAGGCGGACCGCCTCGGTGAGGATCCCTCGCATTTCCTTCGGCGAGGTAGCGGATGATGTGGTCCCTGAGAAGACCTCGTCTAGTTCCCAATACCTGATGGTCTTGGCGATTCGGCCATTCCTGACAACGAATACATGGCCGGGTGGGACCTCGTGGATGGTATCGAACATGGTCTGTGCGGAAGGGGTGTATCGGAAGGTCATGAAGTGAGCGAGAGCTTGCATGTCGGGCCTTCGAGGAACCCCCTCGTATTGGAGGAGCGCCTTGATCTCAGAGGCGAACAGAAGCTTGTCGCCGACCCGGGTGTAATAGAGCGGCTTTATCCCGAGACGGTCGCGTGCGAGCACCAATGATCCGGTTCCCTCGTCCCAGACCGCCACTGCGAACATGCCGTTGAGCTTCCCGAAAAATGCGGGACCGTCCTCCTCGTACCCATGTGCAATAACCTCCGTGTCCGAATCAGTGGAGAATGAATGCCCCTGCTTTTCGAGCTGAGCGCGGAGTCGCTGATGATTATAGATCTCGCCATTGGCACAGACGACGACGTCCCCGTCCTCGTTCGTAATGGGTTGATGGCCACCCTCAAGGTCGATGATGGACAATCTCCGATGGCCCAGGGAGACTCCGCTGCTGGTGTAGATCCCATCGTCGTCGGTTCCGCGGTGTCCCAGGACAATGCTCATACGCTTGATGAGATCCGGATCATCCCATGTAATACCGCATATGCCGCACAAGGGAAAACAACCTATGGAGTAATTATCACATTTAAAAAAGAAGGCGATGCATTACATGTTCGTCAAAGGATGGTGGAGCTATCAATCATTGTTCCTGCGTTCAACGAGGCCGAGAGTATTCCCGAACTCTATGATGCTCTGATGGCTACCCTCCAGAGGATGGAGCGTTCCTACGAGATAATCATTGTCGATGATGGGAGCCGTGACGGGACGCGTGAGGTCCTTGCTGGACTCGTTCAGAAGGACCCCAAGGTCCGCGCCCTCGTTTTCAGGAGGAACTTCGGTCAGGGCGCGGCCATGGACGCCGGTTTCAAGGAAGCACAGGGTGAGGTCATCATAACTCTCGATGCCGACCTCCAGAACGATCCGGAGGACATCCCGAAGCTTCTTGAGAAGATGGACGAGGGCTTCGATGTCGTGACAGGGTGGCGATCGGACCGGAAGGACCCATTTCTCTCCAAGCGCTTTCCCTCCCTCATATCGAACTGGCTCCATAAAAGACTGACCGGGCTTGACATCCACGACTCGGGTTGCACCCTCAAATGCTTCTCGCGAGAGGCGGTGAGCCACCTCGACCTCTTTGGTGAGATGCACCGCTACATCCCTGCGCTCCTCCATGCACAAGGATTTCGTATCGCCGAAGTGGCGGTGACGCACCATCCCCGGCGACATGGTGTTACGAAATACGGCTCGGCCCGACTCGTGAACGGGATCCTGGACCTTCTGTACATAACTTTCTGGTCCACCTTCTCCAACAGACCGCTCCACCTCTTCGGTCGTCTCGGACTCTTCCTTGTCATTACCGGTTTCTTGGCAGGAGCACTGAAGCTTGGCCAACAGATCTATCTCTTCTTTGTCATCGGCCAGGAAGTGTTCATCGGGCCCATCCAGCTCATCGGGATAGTATGCGTCATCCTTGGCTTCCTGTTCATATGTTTCGGCTTCCTCTTCGAGGTACAAGTACGGATCTTCTATAGAATGGCCTCTACCCGTAACTATTCGATACGAGAGAGAATCGGACCATGATAAAGGACGTCCGTATCGCGGTCCTTGGTGGCGGCGTAGCCGGTCTTCATGCAGCGTACCTCCTAGCAAAGGCCGGTGTTACTCCCTTGCTCATCGAGAAAGAGGACAGTCTCGGGGGGCTCTGTTCGGACCATGATCGAACGACCTATCGCATCGAGAGGTACTACCACCATATCTTTCCCACCGACACTTCGCTCCTCGAACTTCTCGACGAGATGGGCTTGGCGGACGATGTAATGTGGCGTTCAGGAAAGACAGGATTCTACTTCGAGGGAACATTCTACGATCTGAACACGCCATTGGACCTGTTGCGATTCGGTCCACTGAACTTGATTGAGAGGATCAGGTTGGGCGTCCAGACTCTGCGAATGAGGGGAGAGCTCGATTGGGAACATCTTGATGGGGTGGATGCCGAGCATTGGCTCATTGCGACATATGGAGAATCGATCTACAGGAAGATGTTCCGTCCCTTGCTCCTCACGAAGTTCGGATTATCGATGGACAAGGCCTCCGCGGCGTTCGTGGGCGGTCGCCTACAAGCCCGCGTCGGTGCTCGTGGTCCTGGCATGGTCAAAGAGAGGCTCGGCTATATCCATGGCGGTTTCCACCGGCTCATCGAGGCATGGAAGAGGGGCATCGAGGAAAGGGGGGGACACATCGCGACTGGGGCCGATGTGCGTTCCCTCGAACGGAGTGATACCGGGTTCTCTATCAGGGTCAATATCGATGGTACAGAGGAAGTAATCAGATCGGATGCAGTACTGAATACCCTTCCAATCCCATTGCTTCTCCAACTGTTGAGTAATCCCCCCTCCGAGACAAGAGCACGTCTCTCCCGAATCAGCTACCGTGCCGTCCTCTGCCTGACCATTGGCCTCAAGCGCCGATTGATGCCATACTACTGGCTCAATATTCTGGATGAAGGGCTTCCCTTCGGAGGTATCATCGAGCACACCAACCTTGTTCCAGAAAATGATTATACGGGTGAGCACATCGTGTATATTTTCAGATATCTCGATACGTCGGACCCATGGTGGACGATGGACGAGGCTCGTATTCGACACGAGGTGCTCACAGGCCTTGAGAGGATCTTCCCGGACCTCAGCGAAGAGGACGTCATCTGGAGTGCCCTTGCCAGAGACGAGTACGCGACACCGCAGTTCTTGACGGAGTATGGCGACCACATGCCTCGCCCCAGGACGGATATCGAAGGGCTCTTCATGGCAGGAAGCTTCCAGGTCTATCCCTTCAGCAGGAACATCAACAATACAATCCAGGCCTCAGCGACAGCGGTCGATGACGTGAAGGCATACCTTCGATGGGATGGGGCCGGTCAAGGATAACCTGTATATGGACACCTGTGACGGATCGACCACCCCGCCATATCAACACTTATAATTTGATTGACGTGCTTCCTGCCGTGCTTGGACCGTTCATCTTCCTGGCCCTCTGTATGGTCGTCGGCTTTGGCCCCGTCTCCAGGTTGGATGACCTGCCCACTGAGACCCAAGGCTGTCTTTCCTTCGTTCTCGGTACGCTATTGACAGGGCATATCATCTACCAGTTGACGGTCCTGAAGGGAGGTCTCTCACCCCTCCTGTCGATGTCGGTCGTGTGCACTCTGGCGCTCCTGTCGCTTGCCATCTCACGTCCGTCCCGCCGCTCCTACACGCTTCCGATCACGTTCAGTGCAGCTCTTTTCGTCGTTCTCGTTCCGCTATGGCTTCTTGCGTCATTGGCGAACATCCCTCGCGGGCCCGAGGGGATGTATTCACAGCAGCAAACGTGGTGGGACATACCCTTCCATCTGTCGCTCATTTCGTCCTTTACTTACGGCGGCAACATACCTCCCGTCTATCCGTTCTTCCCGTCCATTCCCGTGAGGTATCCGTTCCTGATAGATTTCATATCGGCCATACTCGTGGACCTTGGTGCATCCCTGCGGCTCTCGCTCCTCGTGCCGGACATGGTGATGTACGCCTGCTGTGCGACCCTGGTCTACTCCCTTGTCCGGCATGTGCTTGAGGACGATCATGTAGCTAGCCTCGCACCGATCCTGCTCTGTTATGCAGGTGGCCTCCAGTTCCTCTATGCCTCGGCCTACGGGATCAGGAACCCGCTCAGTCTATCAGATCTTGGTTTCCACATCCACAATACCGTCTGGGCATTCCTGCTCCCACAGCGTACGACCGTGATAGGAATCTGCGCTTTCTCTGCAATACTCCTGCTATTGGGAAGGGCCGTGTCAAAAAGATGCGCCAACCGGCGTTATGAGCTCGCTCTCGCGGGCCTTATCGCGGGCCTCCTCCCCATGTATCATGCGCACTCCTTCCTCGCCTCCTGCGTTGTGTTCGCGGGGGTGGCCCTCATGGAGCTTCGTGACAAGCGCGGCGCTTCCGATGCACTCTGTTTTCTCGTTCCAATAGCCATATTAGCCATCCCGCAGGTCATGGCCATGTCAGGTCAGTTCTCTCAGCAGGGTTTCATACGTCAGTCATGGTGGTGGATGCTTGACGAGGGTACTGGTCCGCTCGAGGTCGCGGGATTCTGGATAAAGAACCTCGGCTTCATGCTCATTCTGTACGCTCTTGGTCTTCGAGGCCTCCCACGGTCGGCCCGCGTTCTCGTCCTCGCATCCTTGCCCTTACTCATCATCCCGAATATCGTTATACTCCAGCCAAAGGAATGGGACAGTTCGAAGATGGTCGTTCTTTGGTTGGTGGGCTCACTTCCCGTATTATGCGAGGGTGCTTTACGAGCCCTACGAAAGGGACCTATCGGGCTTATCCTTGTCGTGCCCGTGCTCGCATCGAGCGTGCTCTATCTCGGACCCATGTTCATGTTTGATCCCGATAATCCGACCTTATCGAGCCCGAGCATCCTGTTCACGAACGATTCCATCGCGGTCGCGGAATGGGTTCGCGACAATACGCCGCCCGATGCAATTTTGCTCACACCACCGCCGTACAAAGATAGCTACTTCTTCAATCCTTACAGTGCCGTGACCTCGCTCGCGGGGAGAAGGACGTATATGGGGTGGTACATCAATATGGAGTTCGTCGGTATCGATTACAAGGAGGCGCTGGCGGACACGGAGCGCATGGTCAAAGGGGATTGCGGTCTCCTTGATCGCTACGGTATAGACTATGTCTATCTGCATCCGGAGAACGGTCCCGCAGCGAGCGTGTTCGTACAGGTCTTCAATCGTGGCGGGGACAGGGTATACAAGGTCTCGTGCCCATAGGTAGCACACATTACTGGGGCTCGTTCGCCATGAGGACAGTTGGACTGCAGCGCATTGCTGGCAGTCTTCACCGTACTCTCCTGATGATCAGGGCAAGTCGTTGGAGCATGATGGAGAGGGTGCCTGGTGCTGACACGTTCCCGTCGGATGAGAACTCCGGCGTAGGGGGCGAGAGACCTTCGACATGCCTATAGAGCTCCATCATTCGCGATCGGGTCTTCTCATCCCCTGAGAGGTCCGTCCCGTCGTCCTTGATCACCATTCCTCCATGCTGCAGATGGACCGTTCTCATGAAAGGGCCCAATGACTGCCGACGCTCACAATAGGAGTACTCGCCATGTACCGGTCTCAATGAACGATGGTCGAAGCGGATGTCCAGGATCTCCACGATCTTCGAACGGGGGCTCTCCCAGGTGTGGTTGACCGTGACCTTGATGTGAGGTGCACCGTCCGATCCACGCAGCAGATGGTGAATCTCATGTGTAGATGAACCCTCGGACCTCGTGCTCATCACTCGTAAGGGGATGGCGGGATTCCTGATGAGCGTCTCCATGGTCGTCCGAGCGATGTTGTCGTTGTCTGCGAAATGCTCGCGAGCGTCCTTCGGCTCTAGGAACGTCCAATTCGTTCGCAGGACCGGCAGGGCGCCTTTCATGCGGTAACTGATGTCGAACGCATGGATGTGTCCATCGTCGTCCCGGACCGCGTTGAAATAATGACGGTCCCCAGGCGATTGTCGGCGCGTCCGTTGTTCATACCACATGATGGGGCGGAGTACCAATGTGAGCATTGTACGAATGAGCCAGCGTGTAATCCCCGTATCCCCTCCTCCCACGGCAGCGATGGCGATGAGCGCGGAGGGGGCGCCATAGCTGATGACGAGGTACGGTCGCTTGATGCCTACGACCTCTGCCATGGTCAACCACATGAGCGATTGCTCGATGCAGTTACCTTCGTGCTGTTCGAGACATTCCCTTGTCGAACGAAGCCGATAGGGATCCTCAGCCCTCATCAACGTCTCGTACCCGAAGTCGATGTTCTCCACTATCCAGTCATGGAGGACCTCAGCACGCTCCACATCGGACATGTCGTTCGTAATTAGGGATCTGACAATGGGCCCGACGATGTCCTCGTCAAGATCCCTTGAAGGCATGGGTAGGAGGACGGGGTCAGAAGATAAAAGGTTTATGAGCGGAAAATCTGTTCTCCACGATTCTTGTAAAAGCTGTCATTTGAAATACCAGACCTTGGAGATGATCTCGATGGAGATGTATCAGGATTGAAGAGCATTCCAGATACAGGTACTGCTGGAGGCGTTTACACAGGCTCGTGTCGGACAACATGCCGGAGCACGGAGTCCCGTGTGACGATCCCGAGCAGATGATCATCGTCATCCACGACGGGAAGAACCTCGTCGCCGGTGGCCAGGAGGTGGATGGCCTTCTTCACAACGTCGTCGGGCGCGAGCCGCTCGAACTTCTTACGCATGACATCCCGCACGCGTCCCTTGTTGAGGATCTCCACATGGCGCTGGATCTCGTCCGCAGGCGTTGAGAACAGCACGGTGAAGAGGAAGAACGGGTCCGAGGGATTGAGGTCCAGCTCCCCCAGGCGCAACAGGTCCTTCTCCCGTAGCATCCCGCGGATGATGTTGTCCTCCTCTACAGGTATCTCGCCGATTCCTGTCTCGTGGAGGGTATGGACCGCCTCCTCGATGGTCTCGTTGGGGGAAACGGCAGGGAACCGTTCCTCCATCACGCTCTCAACGGTGGTCTGGAACATGGTCATGACCTCCTAGTTCACCAAGTGCTCCAGGATCGTGGAGCGGGTGATGATGCCCTCCAGCTGCCCGTTGCGGATGACGGGCAGGATGCGCTGGCCGGTCTCGTGGAGCAGCCGGGCCGCGTCGTACACGGTATCGTCGGGATTCAGCCACTCGAAGTCGGGATCCATGGCGTCCTTGACCTCCATGGCCCCCACGCGTTCCGCCTCTTCGCGCAGGGAGTGGTGGGACTTGAAGAAACGGGCGTAGGGAGCCCCGTCGAGTAGAGCGATGATGTCGCGTTCGGAGAGGAGGCCAACTACTATGCTCTCATGGACAACGGGAGCGGCGTGCACCCGGTGATGGGTCATCTTGGCGATGGCCTCCTCCAGCAGCATCGCCTCATCAAGGGTGATCACTTCAGTCACCATCATATCGCATGCTGTACACTCCATAATCTTCACCGTCCGTTAGAAGATGCCTTTGTTCTCCTGGTCGTGGCGGAACTGCTCGAGAGCACCGAGGCGCCCTTCCAGTTCTGCCAGTTCTCGTCGCAGCATTTCCAGCTGCTGGTTGTAGTTCGACATGAACCCACCGACGTTCTGCTCCACGCCCCGCAGCTCGCTCAGCTCGCCCGTGAGGTCCCGCTTTAGCTCGGAGACCATCCGGTCGATGTCGGTCTTGAGCCGGCGCACCTCCTGCTTGAGGGAGGCGTTCTCCTTTTTCAGACCGTCGATTGTTACCTGGGCTCGTTGCATATACGCGCGGATTACTCCCTGGGCCTGCGACAGGCGCTCGTCCTCGGTACCCATGGTCCTCAGCCGCGCACCAGCTCCCGTGTGATCGATGATCGGGCCACGATGCGACCGCCTTTGATGACCGCAGGTCGGGGCAGGTGCGTGCGGAATGCCTCCTGCGGGCTCTTCTCGGCGAGCACCACGAGATCGGCGGTGTTACCGGCAGCGATGCCGTAGTCCGCCACCTCGAACATCCGTGACGCGTTCACAGTGGGCATGTCCATGAGCGTTTCGATCTCATTCGGCATGGACAGCTGGACCGCATGGGCGCACAGGAGCCCAACCTCTAGAAGGTCGCACTGGCCGAAGGTCGGGTAGAATGTGTCCTTGACACAGTCCTGACCGTAGGCTACGTTCACACCAGCAGCCAGTAGCTCCTTGACACGGGTGAGCCCACGGCGGATATTACCGATGTCCAGCCTGCCTTGGAGCATAAGGTTCGTGGCGGGATTAGTGATCATGTTCATCTGGGCTCGCTTCACCAGCCCTATGACCTTGGCAGCGTGGTGGTCGTCGTACGCGGACAGAGCACAGGTGTGGCCGGCCGTCACGCGACCCACAAATCCGTTCTTGATGGCCCGCGTGGCGTACTCCTCCAGGGTCCGAGCGTTCGGATTGTCGGTCTCGTCAACGTGCATGTCCAAGGGCGCATCATGCTCCTTAGCGATCTCGAAGCAGATGTCCAGGTGCTTTTTAGAATCGTCGGACGTCATCTCGTTGAAGGGCATTCCTCCTACGATGTCCGCGCCCATCTCCATGGCCTTCCACATAAGCTCCTTGCACCCCTCGTCCTGGACGATCCCCTCCTGGGGGAACGCGACGATCCGGAGATCGGCTATATCCTTGCACTTCTCACGGGCCGCGAGCACACCCTTAAGGGGCATGAGACCGCCAACGGTGTCCACGTCCACATGACTACAGAGGCGTGTGGTCCCGTTCAGTACCGCCCATTGGACGGTCCTGCCGGCCCGCCCCATGATGTCGTCGAGGGTGTAGCGCTTCTTCTTCTCCCAGATGATCGCGATGGCCTCCTCAAGGTTACCGGACACGTTGTCCCGTACGACCTCTGAGATGAGCACCTTGTCCAGGTGGATGTGGGGATCGGTGAAGCTGGGGAGCACCAGCCCGCCCGCCGCGTCCACCTCGGTCGATGCCTGTCCCCCGAACTTGGGCTCCAGGGCGGCGATACGGCCCTGATCGATGACGATGTCCACGGTCTTGTCCGCGCCCCTGAGAAGAGCGTTGCGCACAACGAGGTCAGCCATGATAATCACCAGTACTTGATCTTGATCGCCCTCACAGCGCAGTAGGAGGTGCATAGCCCGCAGCCATAGCACTTCTTCCTGTCCACCTGGGCAACGTCGTCCTTGAGAGTGAGCGCGTCGTAGATACAATGTTTGACACAGACGCCACATCCCGTGCAAAGGTCAGCATCGACCTTGGGATAGGAGGGAGTTGTCTTGCCCTTGCGCCCCTTGGCGTTGCGGATGGCCACACCGCGCATGTCTTCGATAGACCTGTAGTCGTGGGCCGTCATGAACACTTCGAGCTCGCGAGCGATCCGGCCGAACACAGATGGTCCCTCGAGGATGGCCGCCGTGCACACGCCGACACCAGCGGCGCCGGCCATGATGAACTCGGCTGCGTCGCGTCCGGTGCGGATGCCGCCCACCCCGATGACGGGGACGTCCACGGCCCGGGCGATGTCATATACGCACCGAAGGGCCACTGGCTTGATAGCATCTCCGGACACCCAACCATACCCGCTGTCGCCGCCCAGGACGGGCATCCCTGTCTCCAGGTCGATGGTCAGGCACGGACCCAGAGAGTTGATGGCGACGATACCGTCGGCCCCAGCCTTCACCGCGGCACGGGCGAACTCCATGATGTCGAGGATGTTGGGGGAGAGCTTGGGCAGCACGGGGATGGACGTCCCCTCCTTGGCCGCCTTGATGGCGTCAACCATGGGCTTGGGATCGGTGCCAAGGTAATGGGTGGAGAGCTCGAGAGCGTGGACACCGGCCTTCTCTAGCTTGGGCGCCAGCTCACCGATGTCCTCGGCGTTGTACCCGAGGCTCGCTATGAGGGGGAGCCCGGTGGACAGAGCCTTCTTGTACTCGGTCTTGATCCACTGCTCAACAGGCAGGTCGGACCAGAGCTCGGTGTTGAGCATGCTGTTCCGGATCCGGTACATGCAGGGTCGGGGTACCTTCGCAGGCTGCCTGCTCACGGTCTTGGCCACGATGGCACCAGCACCACCCTCGGAGACCGCCACCATGGCGTCGCCGTCAAGGCAGGGCGGGCCCGCCGCGGGCATCACCGGATTCTTCATCTTCATACCGAGTATGTCCGTCGAGATATCAGCCATGTCCTTCTCTCCTCCATGTTCTATGATTGATGAGTATATCTTGTCAGAGTCGGTCCCACAAGGCCGCCGAGGCCTCGCGCGCCTCAGCCATGATGCGCGCCTCGTTCAGTGTATTGATGATGCGGTCCTCCATAACCACCTTCCCGTCTGCGATGACGGTGCGTACCTGATAGTCCTCGAGACCGAACATGAAGTGCCAGGGGAAGTTACCGCCGTTGAGCCGTGTAGGCGGATCGTAATCGAGGATGACCGCATCGGCGCACTTGCCAGGCGCCACTTCTCCCACGGGCATGTCCAGTATCGCGGCATTGCGACGGAACAGCAGGTCCATCACCGTGTCCGCACCCATGGAACGCGGGTCCCTGGTGGCGAGCTTATGCACTACATAGGCGCTCTTTGCTTCCCGGAACATATTGAACGTGAAACCATCGGTCCCCAGGCCGACGTTGACGCCCCGGTCCAGCATCCCCTGTACATCGGCAACGCCCACGGCGTTGTTCATGTTCGACTCGGGATTGTGGGCCACGTGGGTCTTTGTACTGGCCAGCAGGTCCTTCTCTGCATCTGATGCGTGGACGCAATGGACGAAGATCGAGCGCGGACCGGAGATGCCCCGGTCATGGAGCCGCTCCACCACACCCATGTCGTACTTCTCTTTCGCATCATCCACATCGCATTGGCCCTCGGCCACGTGAACATGGAACCCACAGCCCAGCGGGCCCTCGGCCTCGACGCACCGGGCCAGGGTCTCGTCCGAGAGGGTGAGCGATGCGTGCAGCCCGAAGTTACCGCGGATCCGCGGGTGGTCACGGTAGCTGGCAGCGAAGGCGCGGTTCTCCTCAATGCCCTGCCGTGCGATATCTTCGCCGTCGCGGTCCGAGGTCTCGTAGCACAACAGTCCTCTCAGCCCGGCCCGGTCCACAGCGTCGGCGATGGTCTGGAGGCTGCCGATGACCGCGTTGGGCGACGCATGATGCTCGGCGAATGATGTCGTGCCACAGCGGATGGCCTCGCACAGGCACACCTCGGCCGAGAGCCGAACGTCCTTGAGCGTGAGCCCCTTGTCGAGCATCCACCACAATCGCTCCAGTATCTCCTTGAAGTCCGTAGCGGGTTCGGACTTGAGTGCCATGCCCCGGGAGAACACCCCGTACATATGGGAATGACCGCAGGGGATACCCGGGATGACCAGCTTTCCTGTAGCATCGACTACCTTGTCAGCAGTGGTCTTGACGTCCCCGACCGCGGCGATACGACCACCTTCCATGAGCACCGAGCCCTTCAACACTCGGTTCTGCTCACCCATGGTGACTATAGTACCGTTCTTGATGAACAGGGTCTCCTCGGTGGTCACGCCGTATCCCCGGGAAGGCCAGGGGGCAAAGACATAAATAGCCTTTTCTCACCTGCTCAAGAGCTGTGGGACGCCTGAGCTGGGAGGCACGACTGGCCATCATCCTCGTCGTAACCTCCACGATCATCTACCTCGTCCACTTCGTCATCTTCCATGATCCGGAGCACATCGGCAAGTTCATGGTGAGCGACCTCGCCTTCCTCCCCATCGAGGTCCTCCTGGTCTCCCTAATCGTCGAGAAGGTGCTCAACGAGCGAGAGCGCCACATCCGCTTGGAGAAGTTGAACATGCTCATCGGTGTGTTCTTCAGCGAGGCCGGGACCCTGCTGCTGAAGTACTTCGCCCACTTGGACCCGTACGTCGACTCGATCCGGAAGCGCCTTATCATCACTGGTGACTGGGACGACGAGCACTTCGACCGGGTAGTGTTGGGACTGGAGGACCATGGCTACGACATCGAGATCGACCGTGTGGAGCTCGAGGACCTGCGGCGGTTCCTCATCGAGAAGCGGAAGGTCATGGTGCGCCTGCTCGCCAATCCCAACCTCCTGGAGCACGAGTCGTTCACCGAACTCCTCCAGGCTGTGTTCCACCTTACCGAGGAACTGGCTGTCCGTCCGGACCTCGACGTGCTCCCCGACACTGACCGTGAGCACCTGGCCAAGGACCTGCAACGCGCCTACGTCCTGCTCGTCCGTCAGTGGCTTGCGTACATGAGGCACCTCAAGGACGACCACCCGTACCTGTTCTCCCTCGCGATGAGGACGAACCCGTTCGATATTGACGCGAATCCCGTGATTGGGTAGAGGATACCTGCGTCTGGCCAGAGGTGGAATGGTCCATCACCACGTCCGTTCAGTAACGATGGACAGAAACCATGAACGTAAACGAGGCGATGTCCCTCGATAAAGGATGGAGCGTAACCCTTTTATTACTTGAAAAGCATGACGCATTCGTGATAATGCGAAAGAGGATGGATGAGGGTGCTGGCGACCATTATCAGTTGTATCACATTAAACCCCTCATCCATTCAACGTCGGAAGGCCCACTTTCCATCAGGTACGACTTCCTCTATCAGAGGAACTGAGCAATGGAGGAATTCATCCGTTCGGATTGTAGTGACGCAAATAGGTCAAACCAACTTCTTCTTGAGCCCACTTTTCCTGTCCAGGAAATCTGGCAAGGATCGCCCTTCCAGCATTGCACCGGAGACCCAATCAGATTCTAAGGGAAACTCCCATGGCCTCGACGTCGATAATGCCTAATGGTAAGGGAGAGGATAGGACCAAGCAACGCGGCCGTATTACACCTCAATTCAAGGGAAAAGTGATCGTGGTCGGAGTAAGTGTGATGATGACCTTACTCCTCCTGGAGATTGGTGTTCGGATGTTCACCCCTTCCCCACTTGAACTGCAAAGCGGTACGTTCGCCATACGCTCGAGTGCTAATCCCATGTTGGAGTACGAGCCCATACCTAATAGTACTTTCTTCACCATGTACGATGGAGATCCATATAATACGCTCCCCCCGGATGGGAGGGTCGAGTATCACATTAATTCATGGGGGATGCGTGGACCCGATCGGAGACTCCTCACGAGCAATGGGTCTGTGAGGGTGCTTGTGCTCGGGGACTCCTTTTCATTTGGTTATGGTGTTGCCAATGAAGATACCTATTCTTCTCGATTGGAACGCTTCCTTCAGGGGAGTGCCCAAGGGGGTGAACGGTACCAAGTACTCAATGCGGCAGTGCAGGGATATTCTACTCGCCAAGAAATCGAGCAATTAACGTGGTTGGAACCCGGGGTGAAACCCCATATTGTCGTTCTCGGATATATGCTCAATGATATCTATAATAAACGACGCACACGAGGGGATATCAAGTATTCCGAACCACCCTGGAGCGCTTTATTCGACTTTATCTCCGGAAGGATAATGAACCGCGTCGCCACGCGTACGATGGTGGAGCAGTACCGCTCCGATTATCTTGGCACTACCGATGGGCACTGGACCAAGACATCAGAGCACATCGCAGAGATGAAGAGGGTAGCAGAGGAGAGTAACATTACCCTTATCGTAATGGTCTTCCCCCATTTCTATAACCTGAGGGACTATCCCTTTAACGGTATCCACGACCTCATCATGACCTTCTGCCGTGAAAATGGGATCAGGGCCGTTGACCTGCTCCCGCTATACGCAGGGGGGGATGATGAGGACTTCCATGTCCATCCTCGCGACATGCATCCGAACGCCCAAGCCCATGACCTGGCTGCGCAAGCACTTGCCAAGGAGATACAGCAGATTGTAAACGACCTCGGCCCATCGATGGATGGGGACTCCGCCAGGATTACGGTCCTTGAAGGGGCTCCCCCGTTTTTCGAAATCCAAGATGTAACCGTCGCATCTAGGATGGTCACCTTGTTCGTGAATGTCACTAATGAGTATCCATCAATAACTGACTGTGGCCTTCTCATCGATGGTGAGCCCCATTCCTGGACCGATAACCTGAATGGGACGGTACTGTGGGAGCTCGACCTAGGGGAGGGCCATCATACAGCAAGGGTATGTTGCGAGGACGAGAAAAAGAATTATGGATGTAGGCGGTCAACTATAACAGTCATCCCATCTACGGCCATGATCCCTCCCGAGCCCACACCTGTGAACGAGGTACTGGCAGAGGATGTAGGAACGCAAGGAGCGTCTTCTCGAAAGGATTTCTCCTTCGATTTCGGACCCGCGTGGAGCTTCAAGTCAGGGGGCGCGATTGCTCCCCCCCTCGTTATTGAGGCGGGGAACGTCTATAGCACATCGTCGGATGGTCACCTCTATGCAATTAATGCTCTGACGGGTTCAATTCAATGGTCATTCCATATGGAGGGGTTCCACAGGCTCTCAACACCCTTCGTATCGAATGAGAAGGTCGTCTTCACCTCAGAGAATATGTTCGCCTATGCAGTGGATGTTGATAGTGGGGGGATCCTATGGACCTATTATACCGATCGAGCGGACTCGCTTCTTCCCCCTGTTGGGGGGGACGGCCTCCTCTTCATCTCTACGGACGGCAGTAAAATCATTGCACTGGAGGAAGCTACCGGTAAGCATGTATGGAACCGTACCCTCGGGGCGGGCCTCAAGTCTCAACCAGTCTATGCGAACGGTATCTTGTACGTAGGTTCAGGCAACGCAAACGTCTATGCGCTCGATGGAAAGACGGGGGGGAAAAAATGGATGTATCATACGCAGGGATCGGTTTTTGCCTCTCCATATGTGGCCGATGGGATCGTCTATTTCGGTTCAGAGGACGGCGCTGTCTATGCCTTGGACGCAGTGAATGGTATTGAGATATGGACCTTTCAAACCAATAGTTCAATCGTAACGGCACCCGTTCTCGCGGATGGTATCCTCTATATCCTGTCCCCTGATATCTACGCTCTCGATGCTCAGACCGGTGATGTACACTGGAAGATAGAAAAGGGGATCAATCCTACCCTTTCACCAACCATCAAGGATGGCGTTCTTTTCGTGGGCACCAGCGATCGGCACATCCGCGCCCTCGATGCTAGAGATGGGAGTGAGGTATGGAGCTATCGTACGAATAATCCAATCGCATCTAGTATCGTGCCAGCGGACGAATCCCTTTATTACGTGTCGGACGATGGTTCAATCGTTGTTCTCCAGGAAGGAGGGGGAAAGGGTAGTATGACGCGTAAAGGAGTGATCGTCATCCTAATGTTAGCACTGATGTTCTCGTTAGTATACAGGTATTATTACGTACGGAATCAATCCTGAATCCTATCTCGCGACTCTAATTTGTCTGCCTCTTTCTAAGACTAACCTCGCCACTTTGATGGTTTTAGACCAATGTCTAAGCAACTGCCCCGTGCTTCAATCCTCCACGGAGATGGCGTCCACAGGACATACTGCTATTATGCGGTCCGCCTCCTCTGGCGTGAGCCCCGCGACCTTCACCGCTGAGTCCTCGCTGATGACCGGGAACCCGGTTCGTTCGTCCTCAGCGAAAAACTTGGGATGCTGTTCCCAGCAAGCACCGCACTTGATACACTTCGTGTAATCGATGGTGACCGGCAGACGCTCGCTGATGAAGGGGAACATCAGGATGATGGCCACCACCAGAAGGCCCAGTACCGCGGGCACCAGGTTCTGTCGGATGAGACCGGGATTGAAGTTGAGCGTCAGGGCGTTCTTGAAGCAGACGGTCACGCACTTGCCACAGGACGTACACTCGTTCATGTGGGTGTCGGTGAGGATGCCCAGCTCGTAGGGACATACGTTCTCGCACAGACCGCAGTCGACGCAGGCCTGTCGTTGGACATGGACGTCGATCCACTTGGTGATGCCCATCACCGACAGGAGCGCACCGTAGGGGCAGAGGTTCTTGCACCAGAAAATGGGCTGGATGAGGATCATGGCTATGATCAGCGCTCCCAGGATGCCTAGGCGCCAGGCGAACACCCCCCCTGCGAAGGCATCGGCGGAGATGCCCGGGTCCAGCTCGATCCGCGCCAACACGTCACCGAAGGGGCACACCCGGCACAGGGCCGGTGTTCGGAAGCCGAGGGTCACGACGATGACGACGAGCAGCCCCAGGTACTTGATGTTGCGGTCGTTGAGGCGCGCGAGCGCCTTCCGGGGCTTTGAGAGCCTTGTACCGATGACCTCGTGGAAGAAGCCAATGGGGCATACCCAGCCGCAGAAAACGGGACCCATGACCAGGGCCACCAGCAGTGGCACGAGGGCGAAGAGGATGGGGATGAGGGGCAGCGAGAAGGGCGCGATGGCCAGGTACTGGAGGTTGCCCCACGGTGCTATATAGGTGATGTCACGGATGCGCCGGGACACGAGCAGGTAGAGCACGGCCAGCACCACCACGGCACGGACATGGTTGCGCATGGCGAACAGCGACGCACCGGACTGCCACTCACCCTGGGCGGACTCCACCTGGAGCAGGAGCTCGCCCTCCTGGACGTAACCCTGAGTTTGTTCGGCGCGGCCCAGGCGACCGGTCACCGTGTAGATACCCTCTTCCAGCTGGATATCGGTGGTGGCGGCCAGGTAGTCGCCTGAAGCATCGTAGACGTACACCGTGTGGAATAACTCGAAGTTCTCGTCCAGGATGACCTTGCCCTCAAGGGAGATGCGCTTGCCCATGAGCTCGGATTCGCGCTCCCTGACGTCGATGACGCTCTCGAAGCGCTGGACGTACAGCGAGGGGAGGAGCCGTTCCATGGCCCGTCCCTTTATGATGATCACGAAGATTATGGGGATGATCAACAGGAGTGGCACGATTGCACGCGCCCAGTTGGTGGTCTCCTTGGGGCGGTCGAGCACCCTCTCAGTTACCAGCAACCGATCGAGGTCGTCCTTCACTGTCACGGTGATGTCCAGGAGGTCGGTGCCCTGAACCCGTATGGTGACGCTCCTTGACGCACCGGGGGGGAGGTTGAACGAGGCGGGGTCCACATCGGTGGCACCCTTCCCCTCCACGTTCACGGTCACCACGTCGCCCCTTGTACCCGTGTTCTCCACGGAGAGCTTGAACTGGATGCTACCGTTCTCCCGTGTGATGGTGCCCTTGGCCAGGGTGAGGTTCAGTGGTGGTCGGACCTCGGCCAATCCGCCCTTCTTGGGAACACCCTTGGCCGTGAGCACGGTGCTGTTTATTGCCTCGATCTTGCTCTCCACCTTGGTGATCGCTGTGACGTTCAGGCATACGGGCAGGATCGGATAGTCCATCTCGATGCTGGCGGATCCGGTGACGTTCGCACAGATAGTGTAGTTGCCCGGGCCCGGGGCCGTCACACGCCAGTCAGTCTGGCCCTTCGCCCCAGGGTCCAGATACCCCAGGTTCTGCTCGGGCCCGCCCAGGGAAGAGGACTCGAGGCGAGGGGCGTCAAGGGCCACCACGACCTCG
>Ga0187833_10001150_pt1 | contig 30731 bp, 26 predicted proteins | sample ETNtaG_37_FD_167968 | JGI IMG/M metagenome (GOLD analysis project Ga0187833, IMG submission 167968) | Marine microbial and viral communities from oxygen minimum zone, Eastern Pacific Ocean - ETNP2014_SV_400_PacBio MetaG (Illumina Assembly) | ecosystem: Environmental > Aquatic > Marine > Hypoxic...
CAAGAATTTATCCTCAAGAAAATTTATTTAGCCATATAGTTGGTCAAATTGATGATGATAATAAAGGCATTTCTGGAATTGAAAAATCATATGATTTTGAGCTAAGAAAAGATAATAAACCTTTACAACTTACATTAGATACAAATATTCAGTTTTTAGTTAGAGAAGAGTTAATTAAATTTCAAGAAATATTTAGGAATAAGGGAAGCGCTTCAATTCTTATGGATGTAAATAATGGAAATATCTTATCAATGGTTTCTTTGCCTGATTTTAATCTTAATAAAAGAGAAGAAATTAAAGATGTAAATTTTATAAATAGAGTAACTAAGGCGGTTTATGAGTTTGGTTCTGTATTTAAAACTTTCACAGTTGCTGCCGGGTTGCATGAAAGATTAATAGAAACTGATACAGAATTTTTAAATTTAGAAAAAAAAATTCGCTGTGGAAAATATACCATTGGAGAATATGATAATAAAATACCATCGAATTTAACAGTAGAGGAAATTTTAGTTAGATCAGGAAATATTGGTTCTGTTAGAATAGGGCAAAAGTTAGGTATAGAAAAGCTTAAATCTTTTTTAGAAAATATTGGTGTATTAAGCAATATAGAATTTGATATTGAAGAGGTGGCACTTCCCAAAAAATTTGCATGGGGAAAGTGCAAGCTGGCAACCGCAGCTTTTGGTCATGGAATTAGCACTACAGCTTTACAAGTAGCAAAAGGATACGCAATAATTGCTAATGGTGGATTTGAAATCACACCAACATTGGTAAAAAAAAATTTTAAAATTGGATCTAATAAAAAATTATTAAATGAGAATGTTTCAAAAAAAATAAATTCAATATTAAGGAAAATTGTATCAACTGAGATTGGAACAGCTGGATTTGCTAATATACCAGGTTACGAAATAGGAGGTAAAACTGGAACGGCTGAAAAAACAACTGTTGGAGGTTATTCAAAAGCTAAAGTAAATACTTTTACAGCGATTTTTCCAACATCCAAACCGAAATATGTTTTGTTAGTACTTCTAGATGAACCAAAAATTTCAAAGGACTATATTTATAAATATAGAAATAAGGTTGGATTTTACAAAGGTACGCCATTTAATACTGCGGGATGGACCTCAGTTGAAATTGCAGGAAAAATAATTGAGAAAATTGGGCCTATTTTAGCCACAAAATATTAAGAGTTTACTTTATCTCAATGAATATAGGCAAATTATTCAAAAACATACCTTTGGAATTTAAGAACCATAAAGTTTCAAGTTTAAGTTTCAATAGTAAAATTTGTAAGAATGGTGATATTTTTTTTTCAATCAAAGGAAATAATAAAAATGGGAATCAATTTATTGCAGAAGCAATAAAAAAAGGGGCAAGAACAATTGTATCTGATTTAAAACTCCAAGGAATAAAAGATGATATTTTATATATTAAAACTAAAAATAGCAGAAAATTACTTTCTGAAGTTTCATCAAAATTTTATGAAAAAAAACCAGAAAATTTAATTGCAGTCACAGGAACAAATGGAAAGTCTTCAATTGTAAATTTTTATTTTCAAATTTTAAATATAAATAAAGTAAAAGCAGCTTCAATTGGAACGTTAGGTATAAATTACCCTTATGGTAATAAAAAAATAATAAATACAACCCTAGATCCAATAAATTTAAATAAAACATTGGAAGAATTAAAAAAAAAAAATATAAATAATGTAATATTAGAAGCTTCTAGCCATGGGTTAAAACAAAATAGACTTGATGGATTAAAATTTGATACAGCTATTTTTACAAATTTATCCAGAGATCATTTAGATTATCACAGAACATATAAAGATTATTTAAATTCAAAATTAATTTTATTTAATAAATTACTTAAGAAAAATTCAACTATAATTTTTGATAATGATACGCCTCAATCAAATATTTTTAAAAAAATTTCTACTAATAAAAAACTAAAATCATATAGAATTGGAAAAAAAAATTCAGACATTGTTGTAAAAAAACATTTATTTTTAGGAGATTCTCAAAAAGTGGAATTTATTTTTAAAAAAAAATTATATTCATTTTCTACAAATTTAATTGGAAAAATTCAGATCAAAAATATTTTTATGGCAATTTTAGCAGCAAAAAATAGTAAAATTAAATTTTCTAAAATTGTAGAGTCAGTAAATAAAATTAAACCTGTAAATGGAAGGTTAGAAAAAATAGGAAATATTAAAAATAATTCTAAAGTAATTTTAGATTATGCACATACACCCGAAGCCCTCAAAACATCTTTAAAAAATATAAAAGAACAATTTAAATTTAGTGATATTTCTATAGTTTTTGGGTGTGGGGGAGAAAGAGATAAATTAAAAAGATCTATAATGGGAAAAATTGCAAACACCTATTGTAGAAAGATATATTTAACAGATGATAATCCTCGAAATGAAAATCCACAAAAAATTAGAAATCAAATTAAAGTATATATTAAAAAAAGCAAATTAAGAGAAATACAATCTCGTGAAAGAGCTATTGGGCAAGCAATACAAGAATTAAAATCAGGCAGTATCTTGCTTGTATCAGGAAAAGGTCATGAGATATATCAAGAATATTCTACAATTAAAAAAAATTTATCAGATCGCAAATGCATAATTCATCAAATTAAAATTAAAAACAAAATTCTATTTAATGATTTAAAATTAAATATTTTAAATGAAAAAATTAATTTAAATTTTTTAAGAAAAAACACTAAAATTAACGAAGCATCTATAAATTCTAAAGAAATTAAAAAAAATGATATTTTTTTTGCAATCAAAGGTAAAAAAAAGGATGGAAATTATTACTCTGATGAAGCAATACAAAAAGGAGCATCATTAGTAATTGTAAATAAAAAGAATAAGAAAAATATTGCAAAAGAAATTAAAGTTAAAAATACTTTAAAATTTTTGACTGAAAATTCTTATAATATAAGAAAAACTTCTAATGCTAAAATAATTTCTATAACTGGAAGTGCAGGCAAAACTTCTCTAAAAGAATTATTATCATATTCTTTAAAAAAATTGTCCTCAATAACATATTCAAAAAAATCGTTTAATAATAAATTTGGAGTTCCTATAAGCTTATTCAACTTAAAAAAAAAAGATAAGTTTGGTATTTTTGAAGTTGGAATGGACAAGAAAGGTGAAATTAATTATCTAACTAAAAACATAATTCCAGATTTAGGAATTATAACTAATATTTCTTATGCTCACATTAAAAACTTTAAAAACCTTAAAGAAATTGCTGCAGCAAAATCAGAAATGATGAACAATATAATTCAAAATGGAACTATTGTACTTAATAAGGATGACAGTTATTTTAATTTCTTAAAAAATATTGCATTAAATAAAAAATTGAAAGTTATTTCGTTTAGTAAAAATAAATCATCTGCAGATATATTTTTAAAAAAAATTATTAAATACAAATCAAATTTTAAAGCTATTTTTAAAATAAATAATTATTATAGAAGTTTTGTTATTAAAAATAGTTTAAAACCTTATGTAGAAAATTTATTAGCATCTGTATCAGTAATTTCAGAGTTTTTTAATTTAAAAACCATCAATGAAAAATTATTTTTTGACTTTAGCTTGCCAAATTCAAGAGGAGATTTTTCAAAAATAAAAATAAGTAATAAAAAATTATTTCTAATAGATGAAAGCTATAATTCGAATCCACTTTCTTTAGAATTTGCAGTTAGAAATTTTGACTCTTTAAAATTTAACAATCAAAGAAAATATTTATTTTTGAGTGATATGCTTGAAATGGGAAAATTTTCAAAAACATTACATAGAAATATTGCAAAAATAATTAACAAGACTTCTATAGATAAGGTTTATGTTTATGGGAAAGATATTAAAGAAACTTATTATGCCATTTCTCCAGATAAAAGAGGTAAAATATTAAATAATATAAATGAAATTTATAATTTGATAAAAAATGATTTAAATAATAATGATTATTTAATGATCAAGGGATCAAATTCTACTGGGTTAAATAAATTTGTGACAAAAATCAAAAAAGCAAGAATTAATGCTTCATAGTTTATTTTCAGGTTTGGTTGATAATTATACATTTTTAAATGTATTTAAATATCTAACCGTTAGAACTGGTCTTGCAATGTTTACTTCAATGATGGTCGTATTTTTTATTGGAAATCCAGTTATAGAATATTTCTCATCAAAAAAAATTCACAATCCAATTAGAGATGATGGCCCAAGTGAACATATTGTAAAAAAAATTGGGACACCAACTATGGGAGGTGTTTTAATTTTGTTGGGTTTATTTTCTGGAATATTGCTTTGGGGAGATCTAAATAATCATTATAATTGGTTTTTAATATTTATTGTTGGTAGTTTTGGAATTTTAGGTGCTTATGATGATTATAAAAAAATTAAACTAGGAAGCTCTGAAGGAATTTCATTTAAATTTAAGATTTTTTCACAAATACTTATTTCCTTAATAGGAATTTATATTTTAACGTATTTTGTTCAAACTCCTGAACTAAAAAATTTGTATTTTCCATTTTTTAAAAATTTAATAATAAACCTTGGTTGGTTTTTTATTCCTTTCTGTATTTTTATCATTGTTGGTTCTTCCAATGCGGTTAATTTAACAGATGGATTGGATGGTCTAGCAACTGTTCCAGTAATTTTAGTAGCAGGTTGTTTTGCTTTTATTAGTTATGTTGCCGGAAATGTTGTTTTTTCAGATTATTTGCATATCACTTATATCGAAGATGTTGGTGAAGTATCTGTGTTTTGTGGATCAATCATTGGTTCTTGCATAGGTTTTTTATGGTTTAACGCACCTCCTGCAAAAATTTTTATGGGTGACACAGGTTCTCTAGCATTAGGAGGATCTTTAGGAGCCGTAGGAATTATAACCAAACATGAAATAGTACTTGCTATCACAGGAGGTTTGTTTGTGCTAGAAGCTGTTTCAGTAATTGCTCAAGTGATATCATATAAGCTAACAGGAAAAAGAATTTTTAAAATGGCACCGATACATCATCACTTTGAAAAAAAAGGATGGGCAGAATCGACTGTCGTTGTAAGATTTTGGATTATTTCAATAATTTTAGCAATGATTGGCCTGGCTACACTTAAATTAAGATAATGTTGAATTTGGGGGATAGATTAAAAAATAAAAAATTTTTAGTTTATGGCTTTGGTAGAACTGGCAAATCATGTTTTAATTATCTAAAAAAAAATAATAAAATTTTTATATTCGACGATAATAAAAAAAATATTTCAAATAGATTATTAAAAACTCAGTTTATTGAAAAAAGTAAAATTAATAACAAAAACTTTGATTTTATTATAATAAGCCCAGGAATCGATATAAATAAATCTAGCCTTAAAATTTATCTTAAAAAATATAAGGATAAAATAATTACTGATCTTGATATATTTTATCTACAAAATTTACCTAATTTAAAAATTACAATCACAGGAACTAATGGCAAATCAACCACAGCAAAATTGTTGTTTGAGATACTTAAAAAACACAAAAAAGATGTAAGACTTCTTGGTAATATAGGAAAGCCAATTTTATCTGAAAAAAATATTACTTATAAATCAATTTTTGTAATTGAAGCATCTTCATATCAAATTGAATATAGTAAATTTTTTAAAACTGATCATGCAATGATTTTAAATATTAGCCCCGATCATCTTGAAAGACATGGGACTATTCAAAATTATGTTCATGCGAAATTTAAACTTATTTTGAAACAAAATCATAATGACTATGCATATATTGATTCGAGCAATAAATATTTAAGAAAAGAGGTAAAAAAATTTAATCCAAACTCTAAAATAATTAATGTCCAAACGAATAATTTAAAAAATATAAAAAAATTTATTAAAAATCCTTATTTTATAAATCTTAACAATCTAAAAAATTTATTATTTATTATGGCATTTGGTAAAATATTTAAATTAGATAGTAAAAAAATTTTTAATGCAGTAAACAATTTTAAAGCTTTAAATTTTAGACAACAAATTATTTTGAATAATAATAATTTAATAATTATTAATGACTCAAAGTCTACAAGTTTTTCTTCAAGCTTAAATTTGCTCAAATCATACAAAAATATATTTTGGCTTGTTGGGGGTATGCCGAAAAAAGGAGATTTATTTACTCTTCCAAAAAAATATTATAAAAATATTAAGGCTTATATATTTGGAAATAACATATTATTTTTTAAAAAAAAATTTTCAAAAAAATTATTTCATCAATCATTTAAAAATCTTGAAACTGCGCTAAAAAAAATATTTTTTGATATTAACAAAGAAAATAATAAAAAAATATGTATTTTTTTCAGTCCAGCCGCAGCGTCATTTGATCAATTTAAAAATTTTGAGGATAGAGGCAAATATTTTAATAAACTAATAAAAAAAATTAAATTAAAAATATAAATGATAAATATTAATACTGTTTTTAAACTTTATTATGAGTGGTGGAAAAATATTGATAAATTTATTTTTATTTTGATACTATCAATGTTTTTACTTGGTCTTTTTTTTTCATTGGTATCAACTTCAATTATAGTTTCAGATAAACTGGATACTAATACGTATTATTTTTTTATTAAACATTTATCATTTATTATTTTAGCTATTTTTTTATTAATTGGATTTTCTTTTTTAGGTCAAAAAAAACTTTACAAATTATCAAAAATATTTTTTGTGGTTACGTTGTTTTTTCTAATTTTAGTTCCATTTATAGGAATTGAGGTAAAAGGATCTACAAGATGGTTAGATTTACCTTTTGTACCAAGATTTCAGCCAATAGAATTATTAAAACCTTTTTTTATAGTTATGATAGCATCAGTTTTAAGTTTAGAAAATTATAAAAATATTTATCTTAAATATTTTTTTAGTTTTTTAATAATTTTTCCAATAATAATACTTTTAATCACTCAACCAGATATAGGGCAAACTTTACTGGTCATTCTTATTTGGTTTTCTTTGATATTTGTTTCAGGAATAAATTTAATTTTCTTTCTTTCTTTCTTTGGATTGGCTTCAATAGTTCTTTCATATATAATTTTATTTGTTCCAAAATTTGATTATATTCAAAAAAGATTATTTTCTTTTTTAGATCCAAATTCTGGAAATAATTATCAATCTGAGAAAGCATCAGAAGCAATCTCCAATGGAGGTTTTTTTGGCAAAGGTATAGGCGAAGGAACATTAAATTCTAGAATTCCAGAGGCTCACACTGATTATATTATTTCTGTAATATCAGAAGAATTCGGTATTTTAATTGTAATTCTGATAATGTTAATTTTGTTAATTTTTTCTTATCAAATTTTAAGAAAAGTAAATTTAGAAAGTGACAATAAAGCTAAACTTATTTTAGTAGGATCAATAACAATAATTCTTCTTCAGGCATTTATTCATATAGGAGTAAATATTAGATTTTTACCTACAACAGGAATGACTTTACCTTTCTTAAGTTATGGTGGTTCTTCAATAATAAGTACAGCAATTTTATCTGGGGTAATTTTAAATTTGACAAAAAGAAAATTAACTTAAGAATGAAGAAAATATTAATTAGCACAGGTGGATCTGGTGGACATGTAATTCCCGCGACTATTTTATTTGATCATTATAAAGAAAATTTTGAAACCTATTTAACAACAGACAAAAGAGGAGAAAAATATATAGATAAAAATAAATATATTTATAATATTATTGATGTACCAAAGTTTTCAAAAAATATATTTAAATTACCACTAATTTTAATTCTTTTTTTATTTTCTTTTTTTAAATCATTAATTTATTTAAAAAAACATGGCATAGAATATTTGTTTAGTACAGGCGGATATATGTCAGTAATATTATGCACTGCTGCCAAAATATTAAATATAAAAATTTTTCTTTATGAACCTAATATGGTTCTTGGAAGATCAAATAAATTTTTTTTAAAATATGCAAAAAAAATTATTTGCTATTCAAACAATATTAGAAAATTTCCAGAAAAATATAGTAGTAAAATTTTTTTAATAGATTTTCTATTAAGAAAATCAATTTATAAAAATAAACAAGAAAACAAAATTGAAATAAAAAATACATTTAAAATTTTAGTTTTAGGCGGAAGCCAAGGAGCAAAATTTTTTGATGAAGAAATAAGTAAATTTTTAATTAATATCGCTAAAATAAATAAAATTTATTTAATTCAACAAGTTTCTAATAAAAATATAAAAGAAGAGTTAATCAAGAAATATAATGAAATTGGATTGGAAAACGAAGTATTTGAATTTTGTGATGAAATATATCAAAAATATAATAAAGTAGATTTTGCAATTACACGCGCTGGAGCATCGACTATTTCTGAATTAATTTATTATAATATTCCATTCTTAGCCATACCTTTTCCTTATGCCAAAGATAATCATCAACATCATAATGCCAAAGAATATCATGATAAGAATTTATGCTGGCTAATCAACGAAAATACTTATGATCCTAATCAACTATTAGCTTTAATATCAAATTTGATAATCAATAAAGAAGAATATTCTTTAAAAAAAAATAATATGAAAAAATTTTCTTATCAAAATACTTGGAGTGATATAAATCAAAAATTAGTAAGTTTAATTAATGAAAATTGAATTAGCAAAATCAGAATTAATCCATTTTGTGGGAATAGGTGGAATTGGAATGAGCGGATTAGCACTTATTATGAAAGAATTGGGGTTTAATGTTCAAGGAAGCGATATTTCAAATAATAAAAACATTGAACGATTAAAAAAAAATAAAATTAAAGTTATCATTGGACACAACAAACAGAACATTAAAAAATCTACAATACTAGTAATTTCTTCTGCTATACAAAAAAGCAACACTGAGTTTTTAGAGGCAAAAAAAAAGAAACTACCCATTTACAAAAGAGGTGAAATGCTTGCACATATAGTTTCTTTAATGAAAAATATTGTTGTAGCAGGTTCACACGGCAAAACAACGACCACATCTTTAGTTTCGAATATATTTTCAAAAGCAAAAATTGATCCTACAGTTATTAATGGTGGAGTGCTAAATTCTTTTGGAAACTCAGCAAAACTAGGTAAAAGCAATTGGTGTATTCTGGAATCAGATGAATCAGACGGTAGTTTTATAAAAATTCCTACAACTTACTCAATAGTCACAAACATTGACATAGAACACATGGATTTTTATAAATCAATTGAAAATCTAAAAAATCATTTTGTTAAATTTCTTAACAAAACACCTTCATTTGGAAAGTCTTTTATCTGTTTAGACAATCAAAATAACAAAGATATTTTAAAAAAAATTTCAAACATGAATTATCATACTTATGGTCTAGATGAAAAAAGTAATTTTAGAATATTAAATATTGTTCAAAAAATAGATTATTCTACGTTTGATATAAAAATTTCTTTACCAAATACTAAAAAAAAATATATTAAAAATATAAAAATTCCAATTATTGGTTTTCATAATATAAGAAATACAACAGCTGCAATTGCTGTAGCATTTTCAATTGGAATATCAAATAAATTAATTAAAGATGGATTAAAAAACTTTCAAGGAGTTCAAAGAAGGTTTACTAAACTTTTTTCTTTCCAAAAAGTTCCTTTTTTTGATGACTATGCACACCACCCAACTGAAATTAGAGAAGTTCTGAATGGAGTTAAAGAAGTATATAAAAATAAAGAAATAGTTTGTATTTTTCAACCACATAGAATTTCAAGATTAAAAATTTTAAGAAAAGATTTTTCTAAAGCTTTTATAAAAGCAGATACTATAGTTTTATGTCCAATATATAAAGCGGGAGAAAATATTAATTTGGGATTTAAATATTCAAAGTTTGCAAAAGAAATAATAAAAAATTCTAAAATTAAATTAATTTTAATTAAAAATAATTTAGAACTTGCAAAATTTATTCGACAAAATATTTATGGAGAAAAGTTAGTTATTGGAATGGGTGCTGGATCAATATCGAGCTGGATGCGGGAATTACCTAACTTATTATAATGTATATTAAGGATATAGAAAAAAAGACACAAAAATTTAATAGTAAAATTCTATTTGATTATGAATTAAAAAAAACTAATTGGTTTAATATAGGTGGGAAAACTAAAATTTTTTTTAAACCAGAAACACTTCAAGAACTAATTGATTTTTTAAAACTATATAATGAAAGAGGAAAAATTTTTATTATTGGAGCTGGATCAAATATTTTATTTAATGATAATATATTTAACGGAGTTGTAATCAAATTAAGTAAAAAATTTTCTAACATAAGTTTGTTAAATAGAACTACAATTGTTGCGGGTAGTGGCGTTTTAGATAAACATTTATCCGAGTTTGCAATGGAAAATAATATAGGAGGTTTTGAGTTTTTGTCTTGCATACCAGGTAGTGTTGGCGGGGGAATTAGAATGAATTCAGGCTGTTTTAAGAGAGAGTTTAAAAATATTATAATTTCAGTACAGGTTATAGATAAGTCGGGAAAAGTTTTTACTATACCAGTAAGCAAAATTAATTTTGATTACAGAAAATGTGATTTGCCAGATAATTTAATATTTTTAAGCGCAACATTTATGGGGCAAAAAAAAGAAAAAAATAAAATAAAACAAGAAATAATTGATTTAAAGAATAAAAAAGAATTTTCTCAACCAACAAAAATTAAAACTGGTGGCAGTACTTTCAAAAACCCATTAAAACAAACTGATAAAAAAGTTTGGAAGCTTATAAAAGAGTCAGTGCCCCCAGGAATTCATTTTGGCGAAGCTGCCATTTCAGAAAAACATAATAATTTTTTTATCAATAGAGGAAATGCAAAATACGAAGATATGAAAAAATTAATCAATTATGTAAAAGATGAAGTAATGTCAAAAACAGGAATAAAATTAGACTTAGAAATTATTTTAGTGGAATAGATGAAAAAAAAAATTTTAATATTATCTGGTGGATTTTCTAAAGAAAGAGAGATTAGTTTAAGAACGGCCAGAGGCGTAAAAAGAGAAATAAAAAAAAAGTATATTACAAAAATATGTGAACCTGATGGCAATTTAGTTAAAAATTTAAGAAATTTTAAACCCGATATAGTTTTTAATGCACTGCATGGCAGATATGGAGAGGATGGTTACATTCAAGCAATACTAGAATCTGAAAAAATTAAATATACACATTCTGGAGTTTTGTCATCTTCGATTGCAATGGATAAAGAAATTTCAAAAAAAATATTTATTAAAAATAAAATTTTAACTCCAAAATACTTTAAATTTAAGTTTAAAAAAAAAATAAATAAAAACAAAATAATTAACAAGGTAAAAAAAAAAATTGGTTTTCCAGTTGTTATTAAACCTTTTAATGAAGGATCTAGTGTTGAAGTATACATATGTAAAAAAGAAAATTTTTATAAAAATTTATTAAAATTAGCACCTTATAAAGAAATAATGATCGAAAAATATATTCCCGGAAGAGAAATTCAAGTAGCAATTTTAGGAAAAAAAAAACTGGGTGCCATAGAATTAAAACCAAAAAGAAAATTTTATGATTATGAAGCAAAATATAACTCTAAATCAAAAACAGAACATATAATTCCAGTAAAAATTAATAAAATTGATATGGATAAATTAATGAATTTAGCTCTTAAAGCACACGTTGCAATTGGTTGTAGGGGGGCAACCAGATCTGATTTTAAATTTTATAACAATAAATTTTACTTATTAGAAATAAATACTCAGCCGGGAATGACTTCATTATCTTTAGTACCAGAGATAGCTAAATACAATCAGATATCTTTTATAAATTTAATTGATTGGATGATAGAAGATGCATCAACAAATAGATAAGAAACATAGATATATATTATTAATTATAATATTTTTATTTTTAACCACTGTAAGCAATCTAAGATTAAATAAAAATATAAAAAATTTATCAAATATCAATAATATAGAGGTTGTGGGACTTTCGGACAGTCTTAATCAACAGATTAAAGAAAGAATTAGTTCTGCAATAAATCAAAATATTTATTTTATTAGTGAAAATTATATAAAAGAAAGTTTAGATGAATATAAATATCTAGAAAGCTATGATGTATTTAAAGTATTTCCCTCGAAACTCATGATTAACTTAAAACAGACTAACTTTTTGGCAAACACAATAAAAGACAACAAAAAATATATAATGGGATCTAACGGCAAATTAATTGATGATAAAGCGCTTAATTTAAATTTAGATTTACCTAATATTTTTGGAAATTTTTCTAAAAAAGATTTTATTTCTTTTTTTAATATTATAACGGAATCAAAATTTGATTATAATGAAATAAAAGATATTTTTTTTTTTAAAGGTGGTAGATGGGATATAAAAACAAAATTTGGTATAATAGTTAAACTTCCTAAAAATGAGATAAAAAGTGCTTTAAATAAAGCTAAAAATATAATTAAAAACTCAGAAATTAATTATAAAATCATTGATTTAAGGATAGCAAATCAAGTAATTTTATCTGATGAGTGAAGAAAACTTCAAAACATATATTGATTTTGGTGCATCAAAAATACGAATAGGCATATTTGATAATAATTTTTCAAGGTTAATTTTTTTTTCAGAAAAAAAATGGCTTTCCACTTTTAATTCGAAACATTTAAATTTAGATGAATCTAAAAAAATATTACATGACCTAATTTTTTCTGCAGAAAAAAAAATTGGTAATTATATAAAAAATATTAATTTAATGTTTGATCCGCAAGATCTAGATTCTATTGATCTTTCGATTAAAAGTAATTTAGAGAACAAAAAAATAAACATTAAAGAAATCAAACTCTTATTGCAAGAATCTAGACAGCTGATTCAAAAATATTATTTTGATAAAAAAATTATGCACACTATTGTAGCAAAATATATTACTGATGAAAAAGAATTTTGTACTATTCCAAAAGATGAAATAAAATCTAATTTTTTGATATTAGAAACTAAATTTCTTTGTTATTCAAAAAAAACATTTGATTACATAAATAATTATTTTAAAGAAAATCATATTAATATTAAACATTTTTTTTGTTCAAGCTATGCAAAATCACTAGAATATAATAAATATTTTGAAAATTATGAAATTTTTTTTTTTTTAGATATAGGTTATGAGAAAAGTTGTATAAGCATCTTTGATAAAAAAAGATTAATTCATTTTTACTCCACTCCATTAGGCGGGAATCATATCACAAAAGATATTTCTAAAGTTTTAAAAATTAGTGAAAAAGAATCAGAAGATCTAAAACAAAGTTTTAATAGAACTGAAACTGTATTTTCAGATGTATCGGAGGGGGGATCCGTTTCTTTTGATTTAATAAAAAATCAAGTCCAAAAAAAAATATCATCTGATATTTTAAATAAAATTATTTATGCAAGATTAGATGAGATATTTAATTTAAGCTTAAAAAGGATTGATTTTTCTACAGTTATTTTTGATAAAAAAAATTCTATTTTAGTCCTAACAGGAGATGGTTCTAAAATATTAAATAAAAATTCAATTTATTTAGAGGATAGGTTTAATTTTTTTAATGAAATAAGTTTTTTTGAAGAAAGCACCGAATCAATTTGTTATGCAGGATTTAATTTTCTAAATAATGCAAATTTGTATGAAGTAAGTTTTATGACTAAGGAACCAAAAAAAAGAGGTTTTTTTGAAAAATTATTTCATTTATTCAGATAAATTATTGTATTTTCTTGTAACAATAGTTGTTTTTTTTTGAATTTATCTTTCTGTATAAGTTTACTGTGTCAATTCTTACTCAAAAAACGATAAATAAACTTATTCATTTCCACGGGGTCGGTTTGCATACTGGGAAAGAAGTCAAAATGAATATTTTTCCAGCTGAACCAAACTCAGGAATTGTATTCAAAAGAATAGATTTAAATAAAAATAATATTGTAATTCCAAACGTATATAATGTTAGCAAAGCATCATTTTGCACAACAATTTCTAATGAATTTGGCGTTGAAGTTTCAACAATAGAACACTTGATGGGAGCTATGTATATTTTGGGCGTTGATAATGCATTGATTGAGTTAACTTCTCAAGAAGTTCCAATCATGGATGGTTCTGCAAGAGAATTTGTTAAATTGATTTTAGAAACGGGATTAAAAGTAAGTCAAGCACCAATAAAATTAATAAAAATTAATAAAAAGGTTTCCATAGAAGAAGGTTCAAAATTTATAAAAACAGATAAATCAAATGCAAGTTTAGATATTAGTTTTGAAATTAAATATTCAAATTCTTTAATAGGTAATCAAAAAAATAAAATTAATATTTATGAAGATGATTTAACAGATATTTATAGCTCAAGAACATTTTGTCTTTTTGAAGATGTTGATAAACTAAAACAATTAGGTCTTGCTAAAGGTGGAAGTCTTGACAATGCGGTTGTGGTAAAAGAAGGCGAAGTTTTAAATAGTGGAGGATTAAGAAATGAATTAGAGTTTGTTAATCACAAAATTTTGGATTGTATTGGAGATATATATTTATCTGGATATAAAATAATTGGATCAATTGAATGTTCTCAAGGAGGTCACAGTTTAACTAATCAACTACTTAGAAAACTCTTTCAAAATAAAAGCAATTTTTCAATTTTTGAAGTTAGTGGGAAAAATTTACCTACTACATTTATTAACAAATCTCAGTTAAAATCAATAGCATAAAAATAGAATTTTTTATAAATTCTGATAAAAAATTGCAATGAGTTTAATATTAAAATTATTATTTGCCACAAGCATCTTGCTTTTAATGTCTTGTAGTAACAAAGAACCAAAGATAGCACAAATAAAAGAAATTGGTCTAGATCAACAAATGATCGAAGCATATAGAGAAGGACTAGAATTATTAGATATTGGTCAAGGAGGAATGGCCGCTAGAAAATTTAATGAAGCAGAAATTTTGTACCCCCAGTCTATTTGGGCTCCAAGAGCATCTTTAATGTCAGCTTATTCATACTATTATTTCGATTCATATGTTGATGCAATCCAAGAAATTGATAGATATTTAAAAAAATATCCCAATCACAAAAACAAAGATTATGCTTTTTATTTAAAAAGTGTTTCTTACTACAATCAAATATCGAGTGAAAAAAAGGATTTAGGTCCAATTGTTGAGGCTAAAAAAAATTTTGAATATATAATAAATAATTATCCTAAATCTGAATTTGCGCTAGATGCAGAATATAAGTTAGAGTTGATTAATGAAATTTTAGCTTCAAAAGAGATGTATATAGCTAGATTTTATATGGAAAAAGAAAAATGGATAGCATCAATTAATAGATTTAAAAAAGTTGTTAAAGATTATGATAAAACAATATACGTTGAGGAAGCATTATTTAGGTTAGTAGAGATTTATTACAGAATTGGACTAGAAGAAGAAGCAAAAAAATACGCTTATTTGCTTGGTTATAATTATCAGTCTAGCGCATGGTATGAAAATTCATATCAAATATTCAATCAAAAATTTAAAAAAAAAAGAATTATAAAAAAAAATAAAAGTAAATCAATTTTAGAAAAAATTAAATCTTTACTCTAATTGAATATGAGTAACGAATTAAAAAATAAATATCAAACAAAACTTAAAGAATTAAATAAACATAATAAGTTATATTATGAGGATAGCAAACCAATTCTTTCTGATGCAGATTATGATATTTTAAAAAAAGAAATTTTAAATTTAGAAAATAAATATAATTTTTTAAAAAAAAAAAACTCACCTTCTTTAGCGGTAGGTCACAAACCTTCAAAAAATTTTGTTAAATCTAAGCATAGAGTTAGAATGCTTTCTTTATCCAATGCTTTTGATAAAGAAGATTTAATAAACTTTGAAAAAAAAATATTTAATTTTTTAAGTTTTAAACAATCAGAAGAAATTGAATATAGTGCAGAGCCAAAGATTGATGGCATTTCTGCTTCTCTAATTTATAAAAATGGTAAATTTGTTAAAGGACTTTCACGTGGAGATGGAAAAGTTGGAGAAGATATTACAGATAATTTAAGAACTATAAATGATATTCCTAAAGTGATTAAGTTAGAAAATTTTCCTACAGAAATTGATATACGTGGAGAAGTTTTTATTCAAAATAAAGATTTTCAAAAAATAAACGAAAAATTTGCCAATCCAAGAAATGCTGCGTCAGGTTCTTTAAGACAAAAAGATTCACGTATTACAAGCAAGATACCTTTAAAATTTATTGCATATACTTATGGTTATTCAAAAGATATGGACATAAAATATCAATCTGACTTTTTAAAAAATTTAAAAATCTGGGGCTTTAAAATTAATCCTTTTAATAAAGTCATTAAGGGAGTTAAAAATTTAATTTTAAACCATAAAAATCTTGAAGAAAAAAGAAAAGAAATTGAATTTGACATAGATGGAATTGTTTACAAGGTAAATAATTTCAGCTTACAAAAAAGGTTAGGTTTCGCTGCAAATGCCCCTAGATGGGCCATTGCACATAAATTTTTAGCAAACAGCTCTATTTCTGAGATTGTAAATATTGAAATTCAAGTTGGTAGAACTGGTGCACTCACACCTGTTGCTAAGATAAAACCTGTAAATATTGGAGGAGTAATGGTTTCTAATGCTACACTTCATAATGAGGATGAAATAAACAGAAAAGATATAAGAGTAGGCGATATTGCAACTATTGAAAGAGCCGGAGATGTTATTCCATATGTAGTTTCTGTAGATTTTCAAAAAAGAAAAAAAAATTTAAAAAAATTTAAATTTCCAAGATACTGCCCATCATGTGGATTCAAAACTCTTAAAGATTTTAATGATGCAACAAAAAAACAAGATGCCGTAAGAAGATGTACAAGTGAAGGATATAAATGTGAAAAAATTGCAGTGGAAAAAATAAAACATTTTGTTTCAAAAGAAGCTTTTAATATAGATGGACTGGGAAAAAAAATTATTGAAAATTTTTGGAATCTTAAATTAATAAAATTACCACAAGATATTTTCAAATTAGATTATGAAAAAATTAAAGAACTAGAAGGCTGGGGAAATTTATCAGTATCAAATCTGAAATATTCTATAGATGATAGAAAAAAAATTTCACTTGAAAAATTTATATATTCTCTAGGCATAAGGCATATTGGACAGGAAAATGCCAAGCTTTTAGCTAGACACTTAAAATCTTCAGATAGTTTTTTTAAATTGTCTAAAAATAGAGACATGAGCGATCTAGTTAATATAGATGGAATTGGCAAAATACAAATAAACTCTATTAAAAATTTTTTTGCGAATAAAACTAATTTAGAAGTTTTATCTGAGCTACAAAAAATTCTTAAAATAGATAATGTTTTTGAAATTAATCAAAATGGATCTTTAAAAAATAAAACATTTATGTTTACAGGTAAATTAAATGGAATGAGTAGAGCTGAAGCAAAATCTCTTATTGAACAAAATTCAGGAAAAATAATAAGTAACGTTAGTAAAAAACTTGACTATTTGGTCATTGGAGAAAAATCCACAACAAAAAAAGTTAATAAAGCAAAAGATTTAAATGTTAAAATAATAACTCAGGATGAGTGGATGAAAATGCTAAATAAGACTAGCTAACCACTTTCTTTCTTTTCGATTCAAAAACTTTGAAAGAGCAGAATATACACTTAAGTTATATTTGAATAAATAATCTTTTTCGATTTTATTTAATAAGTTGTAGTTAATTAAATCTTTTTCTATTGGAGCTAAAGTTAAATTTTCAAAACATAACTTTTTATTATTTTTTTTTATGTAAACTAAATTTTCTATCCTAATTCCATAATGATCCTTTTTATAAAAACCAGGTTCGTTGCTTAAAATCATACCTTCTCGAAACTTAATTGTATTAATTTTTGTTATAGATTGAGGTCCTTCATGTACATTTAAAAAAAAACCAACACCATGGCCGGTTCCATGCTCATAATCGAGACCATCTTTTTTTAAAAATTGTCTAGCTCTTTTATCTATTTGTTTACCATCATTAAATTTATTTAGATTAGTTGTAACTACAGCAATGTGGCCTTTTAATACTTTTGTAAATACATTTTTGATAGAGTTTGATTGCTTAGAAAAACATAATGTTCTTGTAACATCAGTTGTTCCATATTTATATTGTCCGCCTGAATCACATAAAAATAAATGATTTTTTTTTATAGTTTTATTAGATTTTTTATTAACTCTATAGTGAACAACCGCACCATTAGATCCAGTACCAGCAATTGTTGTGAAACTTGGAAATAAATAATTTTTATTTAATTTTCTAAATTTTTCCAACTTTTTCTTAGCATCAATTTCCGTAATTTTTTTTTTATTTATATTTTTTATCCAAAAAATAAATTTTGTTAATGCAACGCCATCTTCAATATGTGCATTAATCATATGTTTAATTTCAGTTGAATTTTTAATTGATTTTAATTTATAACATGGATCATCTTTATTTATAATTCTAAATTTTGATTTAATTAAACTTTCATTAAGAATAGAGCAAGATAAAGGGTCTATAATAAATTTATTTCCTTTTAATTTTTTTATTAAATCGAAAAAATTTTCAGGGTTTATTATTTGCAACTTATTTATTTTACTATTTTTAAGTATTTTTGTTGCTTTTTCTTTTTTTGTGATTAAAAAAAGTTTTTTGTTTTTTCCAATTATTAAATGACAATTAGGTATAGGGCTATTTGGATTATCTGAGCCTCTAATATTAAGTGTCCAGGCAACATTTTCAGGAGCACTTACAAACAAATAGTCTGCTTTATTTGATCTTAATATATTTGAAATTTTAATTATTTTTGATTTGTAAGATTTACCTACAATTTTATCTTTAAGTAAAAAAAAAGGTTTTGTTTTAGAAATTTTTTTACTGTAAAGTTTATCAACTAAATTATTCACAATTGGCTTTAAAGTTAATGAATTATTAAAATATATATTAAGTTGTTTTCTAGTAAATAAGCTTGGATCAAATCCAAGAATTAAATTTTTAATAATTTTATATGGTAAAAATTTATGAATTTCTATAATTTTAAAATGTTTTCCTGATTGTTGCTCAGCTTGAATTGTATATCTTCCATCAACAAATAGATAATTTTTTTTTTTTAAAACAATTGCTAAACCAGCTGATCCGCTGAAATTAGAAATAATTTTTAATCTATCTTTAAAGGCATATTCAGAAAAAAATTCATCATTTTTTGGAATGACATATCCATCTAAATTATTTTTGTTTATTAATTCTCTAAGTTTTTTTAATTTTACTTTTATCATAATTTTTTAATTTTTTTTTGATATCTAAGCCAACCAGGACTTTTAATTTCATTTTCAAATTCTACATCTTGATTAAATTCAAAATCTTCAATTTCATCTTCAACAAAAAGATTTTTTTTTTCGATATTTTCACTTGGTAATTCATCTATAAATCTAGAAGCCATACCATCTATCCAATCACCTTGGTAAAATCTATTCATTGAAAATGAGATTTTTACTAGCTTTTTTGCCCTTGTAATTCCAACGTAAGCTAACCTTCTTTCTTCTTCTAAACCTTTTTCTCCTTTTTCCTCAATAGATTTTTGGTGAGGAAATAGACCTTCTTCCCATCCAGGTAAAAAAACTACATCAAATTCTAATCCTTTTGATGCGTGCATAGTCATTAAGTTAACTTTTTCTCCTTTCCAATCTTGGTCTAAGGAAGTTGCTAAAGCTACATGTTCCAAGAAACTTTCTAGATTATCAAATTCTTTCATAGCATTTATTAACTCTTTAATATTTTCTAATCTATTTTCATTTTCTAAATCTTTTTTATCTTTTAACATTTGACTATAACCAGATTCATCTAAAATTATTTGTAATAATTTTATATGATTAATATTTTTTATATTTAAATCATTTCTCCATTTTTCAATTAAGTTTAAAATTGATATAAGCCCAATTTTAGTTTTTGGTTTTATTTGATTATTTTCTATAAGTTTTTTGGATGCTGTTTCTAACGTTATTTTATTTATTTTAGCAAACTCATTTATTTGCTTAATAGTAAAGTCACCTATCGAACGTTTTGGCACATTAATTATTCTTTCAAAAGAAAGATCATCTTGATTTTGGTAAACAATTCTTAAATATGCCACACAATCTTTAATTTCACCTCTTTCATAAAATTTTGTTCCACCAATAATTCTATATGGTAATCCAATTTTCAAAAAACGCTCTTCAAATTCTCTTGTTTGAAATATAGCTCTTATTAAAATAGAAATATTATTAAGAGAAAATCTTTTTTTTATTTTTTCAATTTGATCACCAACTCCTATTGCTTCGTCTTTTCCATTTCTATAGCAACTCAAAGTAACTAATTCGCCATCTTTCTCGTTTGTGTACAATTTTTTCCCTACTCTGCTTTGATTATTTGATATTAAATGTGATGCAACTGATAAAATATTTTGCGTTGACCTATAATTTAATTCGAGTCTAATTATTTTTGTATCGTTATATATTTTATCAAACTCAAGAAAATTCTTAATTTCTGCTCCTCTCCAACTGTAAATAGATTGGTCATCGTCGCCAACACAGCAAATATTTTTATTATGTGTTGTTAAATGATTTAACCATTTGCTTTGAATTAAGTTTGTATCTTGATACTCGTCTACCAAAATATATTTAAAATTTTTTGAATAAAGTTCAACAATATCAGAATTTTTTTCAAAAATTTTTACACAATGTAAAATTAAATCACTAAAATCACATGCATTTAAATTAATTATTTTTAATTGATATATTTTGTAAATTTTTAAAAAACCTTTTTCTAAAATATCTTTTTTTTTTAAAATAACATCATCTGGATACCATCCCTTATTTTTCCAGCTATCTATTATTGATAAAATATATTTTGGAGATATTTTTTTTATGTCTATATTTTCGGATTTGCATATATTTTTAATTAATCTAATCTGATCATCTTGGTCTATAATTGTGAAATTTGTATTTAAGCCTACAGCTGAAGCATGTTTTCTTAATAATTTAGCGCAAATTGAATGAAAAGTTCCAAGCCAAGAGAGTCCAGTGGCTTCTTTTTTTAAAATATTGCTAACTCTAATTTGCATTTCTTTAGCTGCTTTATTTGTAAATGTGACAGCCATGACTTGGTTAGGAAAAGCTTTTTTATCTTTAATTATGTGAGCAATTCTGGATGTTAATACTCTAGTTTTTCCTGAACCTGCCCCTGCAACAATCAAAAGTGGCCCTTTAAGGTGCAAAACAGCTTCTCTCTGTTTTTCATTAAGGTTTTTTAAATATTCTAAATTTAACATTTATGTTTTTTTTAGTATAAATCCTATTTTTATATCAATGATTTATAAATCAAAAAAAAAAAATAGTAATAATTTTAAATATATAAAATATTATAAATTTAAAATTATAGCATTATTCATAATAATTTTATTTTCATTTATAATTTATTTATCAATACCAGTTTTTTATAACTATGACACCTATGATCAAGTATTGAAAAATAAAATTAACCAAGATTTTAAGATAAATGTAAGAAATATTAAAAAAATTGAATATAAATTTTTATCTAAACCACATTTTATAATCGAGGATAGTGTAATTAATCTCATAGATACTAACGACATTGTCAAGCTTGATAAGTTTAAAGTTTTTGTGGGTTTAAAAAATTTACACAAAATGGACGAAATAGAGTTAAAAAAAATTGTTATTAATAAAGCTAATTTAAAATTTAAATATCTTGATTTAATTAGTTTTCATCAGCATCTACAAAAAAAGATTACAAAACCCATTTATATTTATAATAGTAATTTTTTTTATTATAATAAAGATGAAAAAAATATTTTAATTTCACCTATTAAAAAATTTGAATACTTTATAGATAAAAAAAATAGAAAAAAATATTTAAAAACTTTGGGAATTTTGTTTGGAACTGATTATAAATTTGGTTGGATGAAAGATTATAATGAACCTAATTTTTCTAAAAGTTATATTAGATTTAAAAATCTTAATTTACATATTAATAATTTCTTCGAAAATGATTATGAAAAAAATTCTTTTAAAAGTAAGATGGATATAGAACTTTTAAGAGAAAAAATTACTTTAAATTATTTAGTTGATAAAAATGAAATTGAATTTTTAAATAATAAAGAAAATTTAAATTATTCAAATTTAATTGGTAAAATTAATCTAAATCCATTCTTTTTTAATCTTAATTTAAATTTATTAGATTTTGATATTGAATTATTTGTACGAAAATTAGTTTTTTATTTATACCCTATTCAAAATAATTTTCATAAAAATTTTAATGGTAAAATAAAATTTGATATTGATAAGTTAAATAATAAATATTTTAAAAATTTAAAATTTAATCTTAATTTTCAAGAAGGAAAATTAAATTTTAGAAATGTAGTGTTGACGTTGAATAAAATAGGAAAAATTAATATTTCAGATTTTAAATATGTTGAACGAGAAAATACACTATTTTTAAGATCAAAATTTGAAATAATTATTGATAATCAAAATGAATTTTACAAAAGATTTCAAGTATCTAAAGCAAATAGAATAAATTTAAGTAAAATTTATTCTTTTGTAGAACAAAATATTGATAAAAAAGAAATTTTTTTAGAAAAAATTTATTTTAACAATATGCCTGAAATAAATGATAATGAAGATATTGAATCAAATTTTTATAAAATTGAAAATTTTCAGTCGTTATCAAGGTTAATTAAGAGTGAGTTAAAACTGATCAACTCGGATTGATCATTTTTTTAGGATTAACTATTCTACTGTACTCTTTTTCACTAACTAATTTAGTTTTTAGAGCCTCATGTTTTAAAGTGGTATTATTTTTTAAAGCATTTTTTGCAATTCTAGCTGCATTGTCATAACCTATATGAGGCGCTAAAACAGTAACGAGCATTAATGAATTATCCAAAAGTTCTTTAATTCTTATTTTATCAGCTCTTAAACCTTTAATACAATAATTTGCAAAACTTTTTGATGAGTCTGCCATTATATGGATTGATTGCAAAATGTTATGAATGATTAAAGGTTTGAAAACATTTAACTCAAAGTGGCCATGAGAACCTGCCATAGTTATCCCATTGTGATTTCCTATTACTTTTACACATACCATGGTTACGGCTTCTGATTGAGTAGGATTTACTTTCCCAGGCATAATTGAAGAACCAGGTTCGTTTGCCGGTAAAATTAATTCACCATATCCTGCCCTTGGTCCCGATCCTAAGAATCTAATATCATTTGCAATTTTCATTAGGCAAACTGCGGTTGTATTCATTGTTCCGGAAAAATTTACTATAGCATCATGTGATGCTAATGCGGCAAATTTATTTGGCGCTACCTTAAACGGAAGTTTAGTAATTTTTTTTAATTCATTTACTATTTTTTTATCAAAACCTTTTTTCGTATTTAAACCTGTGCCTACTGCGGTTCCACCTTGAGCCAAAAAATATATTTCTTCAAGCGAATGTTCTATTCTTTTAATGCATTTACTTAATTGTGAGTGGTAACCTGAAAATTCTTGACCCAATGTTATTGGTGTTGCGTCCTGAAGATGAGTTCTACCAACTTTTATAATTTTACTAAATCGTTTAGTTTTTTTTTTTAATTCTGAATTAAGCAATTTGAGGCATGGTATTAATTTACCTTTTGCTCTAATTGCTATAGCCATATGCATTGCAGTTGGAAACACATCATTTGTAGATTGTGATTTATTTACATGGTCGTTTGGATGTACCGGTTTTTTTGTTCCTTTTTTTCCTCCAAGAATTTCAATTGCTCTATTTGCTATTACTTCATTAACATTCATATTAGTTTGAGTGCCAGATCCAGTTTGCCAAACTTTGAGAGGAAAGTGGTCATTAAGTTTTCCAGATATCACTTCGCTTGCTGCTTTAATAATTGATCTACTTATTTTTTTATCTATATCACCATTCTTTTGATGCACTATCGCCGCAGCCTTTTTTATCATTGCGATAGATTTAATAACAATTGGTCTTACCAAAAAATCACCAATATCAAAATATTTGTTAGATCTTTGGGTAGAAGCACCCCAATATTTATCTGCTGGTACTAAAACTTCTCCTAGACTATCAAATTCTTTCCTAAATTTCATATTTTTTACCTTGGATACAAGTTATTAAACCTTATACATTAAATTAATTAAGAATCATATAGGAGCAACATGACAAATTTTGAAAAAGTTGGATTATTTATGAAAACGTTTGGACAAGAAGCTAAAACTTCTGCAGGGCTAAGCAATAACAAAATTAATTCTCTTAGAGTAAGCTTAATTAATGAAGAACTAGAAGAGCTAAAAGCTGCCATGTCCAATAATGACATCGTAGAAGTGGCTGATGCTTTAACTGATATTCTTTACGTAACTTATGGAGCGGGTCACTCATTTGGAATAGATTTAGACAAATGTTTTAATGAAGTACAGGAGTCAAATATGAGTAAATTAAGTGCTAATGGTAAACCAATTTATAATAAGCAAGGAAAAGTTATGAAAGGACCAAAATACTTTAAACCTGATTTGACTAAATATTTAAAATAAATAGTTAATAAAAATTATTATTATTTTACTTAATCCACTCCGGTTTGTTTATTTTTAATATAGAGTTTTCGGATTTATATTCAGCATTTGGATCAAAGTTATCATTTAAATATTTAACTAGCGCAAAAGGGTACTTATTATCAATCAAGACTTTTCCAATTTCATTATCATTAATCAAAATTTTATCTCCTTCCTTTAGTTTTCCATTTATTATTTCAATTGGCAGCAATCTTTTTAAAAGTTTGTTTCTTAAATGAATTCTTGAAGTATTTTCTTGACCCACATAACAACCTTTTTTGAAATCAATTCCATTCATTTCGACAAAATTACATTCAATACCAAACAATTTATTTCTTAGTTGTTCAGTATCTTTTTGTGGTATGCCGAGTTTGTGGCTAAATTTATAATATTCTATATTATTTATAGATTTTAAACTTAATTTTTTGAGTGATAAATAAAGTTTTTCAAAATTAATAATAAGTCTTCCTCCAAGTTTTTTATATCTTGGATCCAAGAAAACCGGGTCTTCTTTATATTTTAATGTTGATCCAGCAAAATCTTTTGCTCCATCAAATGTTAAGAATTTTTCAAGACTAAAAGCAGCAACAACAAATTCATTACTTAAATTTAAAATTTCTATATTTGATCTTAATTTGTAAATATTTAATTGTTTAAAAAGTTCTTCCACTTGTTTTTTTTCACAATCAATAAAATATCCTTTCTTATGTTCAACTAATAAAAAATCAAAAAGATATTTTCCTTGAGGAGTCAGCAATGATGCAAAGCAACTGTTATTTTCATCAACTTTATTAATATCGTTTGTTATTAGATTTTGTAAAAATTCTTTGGTATCAGCACCCTGAATGAACAATATTCCACGGTCTTCTAAAATATATGCGCTTTCAATATTCATAATTGATTGATGTTGGAATATAATATAGTTACTTTTTTACCAAATGTTAGATTTAATCATTAAAAACGGATCTTCTTATATTGATGGCGAGTTAAAAGAACTCAATATTGGAATAAAAGATAGCAAAATAGTTGAAATTGGTAAAATAGTAACTGAGACAAAAAATATTTTAGATACAACGAATTTAATTGTTTTGCCGGGGTGTATTGACACTCAAGTGCATTTTAGAGAACCAGGATCTACAGAAGCGGAAGATTTAAATTCAGGGAGTAGAGCGGCAATTGCTGGAGGCATAACTTCAGTTTTTGAAATGCCAAATACAAATCCACCAACTTCAAGCAAAAATGAGTTTTTAAAAAAACTAAATTTAGCAAAAAATAGAATGTATTGTAATTATGCATTTTATTTCGGAGCAACTACAAAAAATGAAAATGAATTGACTGATTTAAAAGATTTAGAAGGTTGTTGTGGCATAAAATTATTTGCAGGTTCTTCAACCGGAAACTTATTGGTGAATCATGAAGATGATATAGAAAAAGTATTTAAAAATAGCTCAAAAATAGTGTCGGTTCATTCGGAGGATGAAGAAATTTTAAATTTAAGAAAAAAATTAATTATAAAAGATGATGTTAAAACTCATCCTTTGTGGAGAAATGAAGATTGCGCAATTTCATCAACTAGACGGATAGTAAAAATTGCTGAAAGACATAAAAAAAAGGCTCATATACTTCATGTTACCACAAAAGAAGAAGTAGATTTTTTATCTCAACACAAAGGTAATGTAACTTTTGAAATAACTCCTCAGCATTTAACTATGAGCTCACCTGAGTGTTATGATAAACTTGGAACTTATGCTCAAATGAATCCGCCTATAAGGGATAAATCCCATCAAGATAGATTGTGGTATGGAGTAAGAAATAATATTTTAGATATTATAGGGTCCGACCATGCGCCGCATTTAAAAAAAAATAAAGGCAAAATTTATCCTGAATCACCTTCAGGCATGCCGGGTGTTCAAACATTAGTGCCAGTTATGCTAAACCACGTAAACGATGGAAAGCTAACTCTACAGCAATTTATAAATTTTGTATGTGAAAACCCAGTTAAAATTTTTGGTATAAAAAACAAAGGTTATATTAAAGTTGGATATGATGCAGATTTAACTATAGTAGACATGAATGCAAAAATTTTGATTAAAAATGAAAATATTGAAAGTAAATGTAAATGGTCACCATTTAATGGCATGAAATTTAAAGGGAAGCCAGTTTTAACTATTGTTAATGGTCAAATAAAAATGGAAAATGGAAAAATATTAGGAGACCCTTCGGGAAAACCAATGTTATTTAAATAACTTTTGAAGAAAAACTATTAACTAAAACTACACCAACAACAATAAGAAATAATCCCAAAATAGCTTGCCAACTGAGATTTTGTTTAAAAAAAATATATCCAAGTATTGCAATCGTAAATATTCCTAGTCCGCTCCAAGTTGCGTAAACAATTGCGATTGGGAGTTTACTTACTACAAATGTAAGCAAATAAAATGCTGATAAATAACAGATAGCAAGTATTGTTGTAGGAATTAATTTGGTAAAATTTTGAGTTACAGGAAGTAGCATTGTGCCACCCACTTCACAAAAAATTGCCCCAAATAAAAATAAATATGTTTTTGTCATTTGACTTGTACTGATCTATTTTTTTTCGAATTTAAGTTATAAGTTGTATTTAATTTTAAAAAATTAGTAAAATCAATACTTATTGTGACAAAAAAACTCTTCAATAAATTAATTATATTTGTTAATTAGCTTATTACTTTGGTCTAATGTATTTGAAGTCCTAATTTGAATTTAAACTAGAAAAAGTTTAACTTATATGGAGTTTCTATGAAAAATTTAAAATTATTTGTTTTTGTAATTATGGCTCTTGTAGGTTTTTCTTTTGCAGCAAACGCAGAGACAATGTTTTTGGCTTCCGATGACTTTGTTGGAATTACTTTTTGGCTGATTTCAATGGGCATGTTAGCTGCTACTGCTTTTTTTTTTATGGAAAGAAGTTCGGTAGCCGCAAGCTGGAGAACATCAATAACAGTAGCAGGTTTAGTCACTGGTATTGCATTCATTAATTATATGTACATGAGAGGTATTTGGGTTCAAACTGGAGATGCAACAATTCTATATAGATATGTTGATTGGTTAATTACTATACCATTACAAATGGTAGAGTTTTATCTAATCTTAGCAGCTGTTAGAAAAGTACCATCTGGTATTTTCTGGAGATTGTTAATTGGTTCATTAGTAATGCTTTTCGGTGGATATTTAGGCGAAGCCGGTTACCTTCCTGACCCAATGCTTGGTTTCATAATTGGTATGGCTGGATGGATTTATTTATTATATGAAATCTTCTCAGGAGAAGCCGGAAAAGCTGCTGCAAAAATTGGAAACAAAGTTTTTGAGAATGCTTTTAGTGCTTTAAGAATGATCGTGACAGTAGGCTGGTCCATTTATCCATTAGGCTATGTGTTTGGTTATATAACAGGAGGTATTGACGCTAATTCACTAAACGTGATTTACAACTTAGTTGACTTTGTTAATAAAATTGCATTTGGTCTAGTAATTTGGTCTGTTGCAATGAGTTCAACAGGCGCACGATCAAAGTAATTAGCTTTTAATCTATTTAAATAGAGTTGGTATGCTCACACATACTTGCCCTATTTTTTTTTGTGCATATATTAAAATTAATGACGAAAATTACATACATAGAACATAACAAAAAATCCCAAACTATCGATGTTGCAAATGGTTTGAGCGTTATGGAAGGAGCAATTCAAAATAACATACCCGGTATTGACGCAGAATGTGGTGGCTCTATGGCTTGTGCCACATGCCATGTTTATGTTAAAGAAGAATGGTTTAATAAACTTCCTCAAAAGGAAGAGGGAGAAGAAGATATGCTTGATATGGCGTTTGAACCTAAAAAGAATAGCAGATTAAGCTGTCAGCTTATAGTTTCAAACCAACTTGAAGGATTAGTGGTCAGCCTTCCAGAAAAACAAGTTTAATGATTATTACTGATGTAGTTATTATAGGTGCCGGTCCAACAGGTTTATTTTGCGCACATCAACTTGGTATGATTGGACTTAAATGTGAAATAATAGACAATCTAGATAAGATCGGTGGACAGTGTATCGAACTTTATCCTGATAAACCAATTTATGATATTCCAGCTATACCAAAATGCACAGGTGAAAAATTAACAAATAATTTAATTAATCAAATTAAACCATTTAATTTTAAATTTCATTTAAGTGAAAGAGTCGAAGAAATAAAAAGAGAAAATAAGAAATGGTTTGTTAAAACTAGCAAAAATACTGAGATTATTGCACCAAATATAGTAATTGCTGGTGGAGTAGGTTCTTTTGAACCAAGAAAATTTTTTGCAAAAGAAAGTGAAAAGTTTGAAGGTAAATCAATATTTTATTCAGTAAAAGACAAGTCAATTTTTAAGGAAAAATCAGTAGTAATATTTGGTGGCGGGGATAGTGCACTAGACTGGGCAATAGAATTATCCAAAACTTCTAATGTAATAATAGTTCATAGAAGAGAAAAATTTAGAGGAACACAGTCAAGCGTTGATAAAATAAAGGAATTAAAAAAAAATAAACAACTTGAAATATTTACTCAGTATCAATTAGCCAGTGTAAAAGGCGTTGATACAATAGACTCAATTGAAATTAAACATGAAGATGGAGAAATAAAATCTTTAAAAGCTGATTATGTATTAGGTTTTTTTGGTTTAATAATGCAGCTTGGTCCAATTATAAATTGGGGTTTGAATATAGATAAAAAAACAATTCCTGTAAATACTGAAAATTTTGAAACAAATCAAAAGGGAATATTTGCAATTGGCGATATATGTTCTTATCCCGGTAAATTAAAATTAATCCTTTCCGGATTTCACGAAGGAGCTTTAGCTGCACGAGGGTGCTTTAAATATGCAAGACCAGATGAAAAGCTTAGATTTGAGTTTTCTACAACATCTAAAGCAGTAAAAAGCAGACTTGGAATCAAAGAGTGATAGAACTTTTTTCAGCAGATACACCTAATGGTAAAAAAATAGGAATTATGCTTGAGGAGATTAATTTTGAATATAAAGTTACCAAAATAAATATTAATCCTGGAGGAGAATTTTCAAAAGGCGAACAATTTAATCCTGAATTTAGAAAAATTAGTCCTTTTAGCAAAATTCCAGTAATTATTGATCATGAAAATAATAAAGAAGCTGTTTTTGAATCTGGAGCTATCCTTATATATCTTGGAGAAAAAAGTAATAAATTTTATGAACATAAAGATAGAACAAAAATTAACCAATGGCTAATGGCTCAAATGGGTTACGTAGGTCCAATGCTAGGACAACACCATCAATTTCATCGTTACAATTCTGGAAAGGATAAATGGGGTGAAAAAAGATACTTTAGAATAACCAATACTATATATGGCGATTTAGATGAAAGATTAGGTCAATCAAAGTATCTTGCTGGAGACAATTACTCAATTGCTGATATTGCAACTTTTCCATGGATTGCAAGACATGATTGGCATGATATTGGTCTTAAAAATTATAAAAATTTAACTAGATGGTATCTAGAAATTTCTAAAAGAGATGCTGTAATTAAGGGTTATGATTTTATGAATAGAGAGGAAATAATTCCTAAACCTTAGTTGTCAGCAAAAACTTTTTCTTCTTTTTCATGTTTTTCTTGAGCTGCAATAGAAAGTGTTGCAACAGGTCTTGCCATTAATCTTTTTAATCCAATAGGATCACCTGTTTCTTGACAAATACCATAGGTACCATTTTTAATTCTTATTAGTGCTGAATCAATTTTTGAAATTAATTTAATTTGTCGATTGATAGCTCTCATTTCAACATTTTTTTCTGTATAAGAACTAGCTTGATCTATTATATCAGCAGATGTGCTGTTATCATCCATTGAGCTATTGTAAAGTGCTTCGTTGTTTGCTTTTACAAGTTCAGCTTTCCATTCAGTTAACTTTTTTTTAAAATAAGCTACGTGTTTTGCGCACATGTACTTTTCTTTATCTTTTGGGGTATAAGTTTTAGAGATTTTTATCATACTCAAAATTTTGAATTTGGTGAATATATTCATCATTAAATAGCTGTCAAGAAAGCATTAATTGTATAAATTAACAAAAATGGCGTTAAATAAAAAGAATTT
>Ga0187833_10001152_pt1 | contig 30714 bp, 34 predicted proteins | sample ETNtaG_37_FD_167968 | JGI IMG/M metagenome (GOLD analysis project Ga0187833, IMG submission 167968) | Marine microbial and viral communities from oxygen minimum zone, Eastern Pacific Ocean - ETNP2014_SV_400_PacBio MetaG (Illumina Assembly) | ecosystem: Environmental > Aquatic > Marine > Hypoxic...
ATAAATATAATATGGAGAAATTTCAGGAGTTAAGGGAAGCAGCAAGAAAAAAACTGGTAGTTGCTGACCATATGCTATATATGACATATCCTCTTGTAAATGATACGAAACTCCTGCTTTCAATCATGGAAAACGTGTTTCTTGCAATGTCCTATGCAATGAGCTCAGTATTATACTACGAACAGTTATTCAAGAGAATACCATCTTTCCATGAAAGCTTTGAAAGCAAGTTCAGCATATTTAAAGATGAATGCGTCAAAAAATATTGCTTTGACAAGGAACATATAAATATTATAAGAGAAATAAAAGATATCATCGTTGAGCACAAGAAAAGCCCTGTTGAATTTGTAAGAAAAGACAGGTTCGTAATATGCTCCAGCAACTATCGAGTCAAGACAATAGACCTAAATCAAATAAAAAGGTATGTCACTGAAGCAAAATCATTCATCAATGAAACCGGCAACGTCATAAGCAGAAACGAACAAATATTTAGTCAGAAAGAATCATTTCATTTATAAAATGTTAGAAACACTAGAAGAAGCAAGAAAAGAACTAATCCGTGTAGACCACTTAGTTTATGTTAGCTTAAAATATACAAGAACTGTGGACATGATTAAGCATGCAATTAAAAGGATCATAAGCTCTTATGATTTCTTAAATGAAGCACTTTTGCTCTACTCCAAGGAAAATAAGAAAATCCTTGAAATACCTTCTACACCGGTCTCAAAAAGAGAAACTCTTATGGATTTATTCAAAGAAGATGAATTTATAATAAAGAATGTTATGCTTCATACTTGGTTAAGGAAAGTAGACAAAATAGAAAAATCCCAAGCATCCAGAGAATTCAGGAAACATGTAACCATGACACTTGAAGTTGAAGGAAAAGAAGTTAAAGTAGACATTGAAAAGATTTATGAATACTACAATCTTTTACAGGAATATAATGATTATGTAAACAAGATGATCATTGGTGAAAAAGAAGAGGAATAAAATAAATGTCTGAAAGATTAACAAAAAAACTCCTAAAAAAAGGCTGGAAGCATCAGGATATCACTAAGACTTTAAAAATAATTGAAGCAGGAAAACAAAAGAAGCCTAAGCATATCAAACTCCTTGATGCATCAGTTTACTGGATCGCTTTAATTGTTGCAATTATTGGAAACATAGCAATACTATTTACATTACTACCTCTCTTACTATTCTTAAAAGGTTGGGGATACTACCTTATAATTGGAATCTTAGGCTTCTCTTTCGGTTTACTATTCGAAATACTAATCAGAGACATAGAAAACCTTGAAACGCATCATCACAGACTAATCAGCTCATTACTACCTGCTGTAACCATCATCAACTTCTTTATAATAACCAGAGTCCTCAACAACTTCCTAACCAGGTTTAATCTTAGTCTTCAGGTGCCACTCTTCATGGGAATATTCTACACAGTAATATTCCTTCTGCCATACATCCTTTATCACACTGTATACAAGCACAGGCAGCAAAGCTTTTAAATAGCAAAGATTTCTTTGGTTTATATATGGCGGTAGTAGTTTAATGGCAACTGGTTACGCTCAGTTGACACGCAATAATGGGTTTTCAACCCATTGCCGTGGCTCTATTAACTCCTACAAGGCCCCGGAGAAATCAATTTTGTTCATAATCATCAAATTGGCGGTAGTAGTTTAATGGTAGAATATACGGTTGTGGTCCGTATGAAGGGAGTTCGATTCTCCCCTATCGCCTTTTTCAATTCGTGGGACTTCCGAACGTAGTGAGGGAGTCGCACAAGGTGTCAACTGACTTTGCAGTTGAGGGAGTTCGATTCTCCCCTATCGCCTTTTTCTTAACCGCTACCCTTATAAACCTCTTCCCCATTCTAACCCTCATGATATGCTTAGGAATAGAATCAACAGCCCACACCTTTGGTGTAGGCATAATAACAGAAGAAGGAAAGCCTTTAGCCAATGTTAAAGATAGTTACACCTCTGAAAAAGAAGGCATCCATCCAACCAAAGCCAAAGAGCATCACATAGAAGTAGCAGACAAAGTAATAAAAGACGCTCTAACAGAAGCAAACCTCACATTAAAAGACATAGACTTAATCTCTTTTAGTCAAGGCCCTGGACTACCACCATGTTTAGTAGTAGGCATGGAAAAAGCCAAAGAGCTTTCTAAAAAACATAACCTTCCTTTAGTAGGCGTCAACCACTGCATAGCCCATCTAAGCATAGGAGAGCTAACAACAGGCTGCAAAGATCCAGTCCTATTATACGTAAGCGGCGCTAACACTCAAATCATAGCTTATGAAGGAAAAAAGTACAGAATCTTCGGTGAAACATTAGACATGGGCATAGGCAACTTCATAGATTCCTTTGCAAGGTTAATTGGCATAGGCTTCCCTGGCGGCCCTAAGATCCAGGAATTAGCAGAAAAAACAACCAACTACATAGAACTTCCCTACTCCGTAAAAGGCATGGACATCTCAGTAGGCGGCATCTTCACCAACCTTAAAAACAAAGTAGACAGCAACAACCACTCAAACGAGGAACTCTCATACTCTTTACAGGAAACAGTCTTTGCAATGCTAACAGAAGTAGCAGAGCGTGCAATGGCCCACTGCCAAAAGAATGAACTTTTGCTAGGCGGCGGAGTAGCCTGCAACACAAGACTCCAGGAAATGACAAAAATCATGTGCAAAGACAGAAAAGCAGAATGCTTCATCCCCTCAAACGGTGTCCTAACCGACAACGCCTTAATGATAGCCTGGCAAGGCATCTTAGAAAAGGATAAAGCCTCTAAACACATAGAACAAATTGACATAAAACCTCATTGGAGAACGGATCAAGTCAATGTAAATTGGAAATAGAGCAATATTTCTATCAAAGAATTAAACTATACATCATTTATTTCATGCCATGCGCTTTCTCAAACTTCTTCTCATCATTTGGCGATAACGGCTCAAAAATAAGACCGCAATCCTTGCAGATAACCTGCTGCTTTCTGTCGTTATGTATAATGTTTGAGCTGCCGCAATCAGGGCAAGCATTCACTTCATGTATATCTTTAATCATATTATGAGCATTATTCTGCTTTATTTATAAAATTTTTGCTCAGATTAAGAAAGGTTTTTAAACTGATAATCAATTATCTAGAATATGAAAGCAGTAATAGCAAATTTCAGAAGAGGAAGGCACACACAGACCTGCAACCAGATGATAATCAAGGTTACAGATGTAAATAATAAAGACAAAGCCAAAGAATTAATAGGCAAAACAGTAACCTGGAAAAGCCCTGCAGGAAAAGAAATCAAGGGCAAAATCACAAAAGAGCACGGAAACTCAGGTGCTGTGAAAGTTCTATTTGAGAAAGGCATGCCTGGTCAGAGTATAGGAACTTCTATTGAAATTCAGTGATTCATTCTACATGCACATATTCTCCATGCGTAAAAAATCCCACAGCTTGCTTTATCCCTGCAACCTTAGAAAACAAATCTCTCTCAAGCGAAACCGTATTCTTATCAAACAAGCTAAAAATCTCAGGCTTAAAAACATAAATGCCAGCATTCACAACATTTGAAACGCTCTCCTTTGGCTTCTCCTTAAAATCAACAACCAGGTCACCATCCAGCACAACATTACCATACTCTGCAGTCTTCTCCCTAGTCATCAGCCCCAAAGTCATTAACTTATCATTCTCAAGATGCTTCTTAACCATCTTCTTCAACTCAAACTCATTATAAGTATCACCGCTAATAACCACAAAACTCTTCTTCAGCTTATCCCTAATTGCGCCCAAAGCTTCAGCATTCCCTTTAGCTTCCTTTTCAAAAACCCTAACCTCAATCCCCAATTCCTTAGTCAAATCAATCACATCATTAATCAATGGGCTATGCTGTGTAACAATAAACACTTCCTTTATTCCATTACTCTTAAAAAACTCAAGATGTCTTGTAATTAATTCTTTGCCATTAACATCCTTCAGCAAAACATTATGCTGATCTTTCCTTATAAGAATAACCGCTGTTGTAATACTCTGCTCTCTCAACCCTTTTCCAAGAAACAATTCAATAGCCTGGCTCCTTGACCTGATAAACGAGCCATCCACTTTACCATCTACATCATCCAGCAAATCCTTATCCATTGAAATAGCAATCTTAACCTTCTTCATCAGTATGAATATAGAATACCATCTTTATTTATATTTATCTATTATTTATAAGAAATTTTATAAACAAAACAGGGATAATAACCATTAAAATGAACATTAACTCTATGCGCAAAATAGACAAATACATAGGCGTGCCTATCTGCTATTTACTCTCAGGAATAAACCTTCTGATAAAACCCTTCAAAAGAAAGCCAAAGAAAATAGAAAAGGTCCTATTCATACAAATCTCTGAAATGGGAAGCGCTGTCTCAGTTGCCCCTTCAATAATAGAACTAAAAAAAAGGCATCCTAAGGCAGAAATCCATTATTTAATGTTCAAGGAGATGTCAGAGATAGTTGAAATAATGGGCTTAATAAAAAAGGAAAACATTCATACAATCACTAACAAATCTTTCTTCGCAATGATCTTAGACGTCTTAAAAGCTACATTCAGCCTAAAAAAGTTTGACGTAATCATCGATTTAGAGCTATTCTCAAGGTTCAGCTCAATTCTATCCTACATGATAAGCGCAAAAGACATAATCGGCTTCAACAAATTCCACATGGAAGGGCTATATAGAGGCAATTTCCAGACAAAAAGCATGCTCTACAATCACACAAAGCATATCGCCCTCAACTTCTTAGCTTGTGTTCATGCAATTGACCAGCCAAGAACCGAAATTCCTCTGCTAAAAGAGAAATTGGAGCTAAAAGACCTCTACCCTCCTTTAATCAGCTCTGACAAACTCTCAAAAGATAACATCATAAAGAAAATAAAAGAAATAAACCCAGAATTTGATGAAACCAAAAAACTAATCATCCTAAACCCAAACGGAAGCATGCTGCTGCCATTAAGAAGATGGCCTCTAACAAGCTACACAGAGCTTGCAAAGCGGATAATTAAGGATACAAATGCTTACATCATCTTAACAGGCATAAAATCCGAAGAAAAAGACACAAAAGTGATAAGCAACACACTAAACAGCAAAAGATGCATAAACCTCACAGGCAAAACAACCATAAAAGAGCTCATTGACCTATACAACCTCTCAGATACCTTAATAAGCAATGATTCAGGCCCTCCTAACTTTGCAGCATTAACTAAAATCAAAGTAATCGTGCTCTTTGGTCCTGAAACCCCAGTATGCTATCTGCCAAGAAGCAGGAACATAACCGTACTCCATTCAGGCTTAATCTGCAGCCCTTGTGTCTCTGCTTACAACCACAGGAAATCTCCCTGTAATGACAACAAATGCATGAAATCTATAACAGTTGATGACGTGTATAATCTCCTCTAATTTCACTACTTTTAAGAGATAAAAATAGAAACATTTAAAAAGGGATTTCGCTTTCTTCTATATAAAATGGACACATTAGAACAAATAGCAGAGAAAAGGGAAAAGCTGTATATAGTTCCTAAGCCAAGGGTTAATTATACCTATTCAGACTCTAGAATTGATAAAGATGCATACTTTGCTGCTAAAAGTAAGGAAGAAAGAGCAAGGGTAAGAGAATCAATATATGATCCTTCCTATGAACTAAGTCCTGTCTATAAAGAATTTATCCCTCCTAAAGGCTTCTCTAAAGGTTCAGTTGAGCAATGTAAGAATCCTAACATATACAAAATCACTTATGGAAATAAAACAATCTACAGAGCAATGATTAATGATAAGGCAGTTGCATTTAGTATCGATAAAGAAGGAAACTTTCGTTATGTCAGCAAAATAATTGATGAAAGTCTTAGAAATCAACAGCACCTTAGAGACATTCTTGTAGAAGGTGATTTAGCTAAAGTAAAAAATTATGTTCAAAGGGAGCGTAACTTGATACCTGAAAATGATATTCCTTATGATATTTCTACACATAAACCTGAAAAGGAAGAATTCAAGCCAGGATTAGTAAACATTCCTCATTATAGAACTAAAGAATATCTTGAAGCAGCAGCATAATCAAACTTCATACTCAAAATAGTCATCCCATGGATTCTCAAGCTTCATCATCTGCTTTATAGTTAATTTCTCAAAATACTTTCTAAACGGTCTCATAGAATTCCCATGCGCAGAGATAGCAACATTCACCTTTTCCTTCTTCATCTTCTTAAGCAAATCTTTGACAAAAGAATTAACTCTTTTTTCAACCATCTTAACACTCTCACCATTAGGCGGAGGAATATTATAGCTTCTCCTTATAATCTGAAGCTCTGCCTCTCCAGTCTTTCTAATAAACTCCTTCCTCTCAGCACCATTCAAATGATCAATCTTATGCCAATGCAATAATGTCTTATACGAATCAGTTCCTTCTCTCTTAACAAACTGCTTATGCGACTTTCCCTGCAGCTTCCCATAACTCCTCTCAATCATCCTGTCATCAGTAATAACCTCTTTACACTCAGGATGAAACTTCATCACAAACTTCAATGTATCCTTAGAACGTGACAGCCTTGAATGATAAGCAACCTGAAACTTTTTACTCTTTAACTTCTTTGCAACCTTCTTAGCATCCCTAATCCCTCTAGAAGTAAGCTTAGAATCTTTCCATCCTGTAAACCTATGATCTCTATTAAAATAAGTCTGCCCATGCCTGAATAAATAAATATGAAGTTTCATATAACACAAAATCATTTTTTATTAATATAAATCTTTTGTCAGTTCTCAAATGTAGTATCAAAAAGTATATATAGGAGGATATAGAAGAATAGAACTAAATATATGTACTAATCTAAAAATCGATTAGAAATTAGTTAAAAAAAGGAGGTGTTTAAAGAATGCAGAAAAAAATAGGACATTATTCTTTCGTTGTAGGAGTTGTGTTAGCACTGTTGTTGGGTTTAGCTTCCCAGTTTTTAGCAGGCACCGGTTTAATCCCTTGGCTAGCTTCTTTATTAGTTGTATGCGGCTTAACTGTGGGATTCTTGAACGTTACAGGAAAGGAAACAAAAGAATTTTTGGTTGTTTCAACAGTCCTTGTAATTATAGCCGGACTTGGTGGAGCTTCTAATTCCTTAGCAGGTGTTACTTTTGTTGGACCATACCTAAGCGGTGTATTCCTTCAGGTACTAGCTTTTATTGTACCAGCAGTTGTTGTTGTTGCACTAAAGGATATCTGGAATCTAACCAAAATAAGTTAATTTTTTTTCTTTTTTTTTCAAAAGTTATATATCAAAAGTTATATATATATCTAACAACAAAAAAATACTATGGTTCTTGAATCATTACTCAACCCTTTAAAAGCTGAAAAAAAGCCCTGGGAAGTTTTCCTTTTAGGATTCTTATATTCTTCAATAGCAGTATTCCTCTCACTATGGATATTTGAGAGATATGCAAGCTTAGTGTTGGTATTCCTAACAGTAATCTCTTGCATCCCTCTCATCTATGGCGTTATACGAGCAGAAGAAAAGAAAGATCTCATTATAGAAAAAGAATCAAAATTATTAAAAGAGCATGGCAAAGCGCTTTTATTCTTCATAGTTCTCTTTTTAGGCATAACATTATCTCTCACCGTATGGTATGTTTTCCTGCCAACAGATGTCTCCTCAAGATTATTTGAAATACAGCAGCAGACAATACTAGACATAAACAATCAAATCACCGGCAATATCTCCATGCAGGCAAACTTATTCTTAAAAATCTTCCTTAACAATATGAAAGTAATGACCTTTGCAATATTATTTGCTTTCATTTACGGCTTTGGAGCAATGTTCATACTAACCTGGAACGCATCTGTAATCAGTGTAGCCATCGGCAACTTCATAAGATCCCACCTAAGCAATATAGCGAACACAGTAGGCTTCGTCAGCATAGGCTCTTATTTTCAAATATTCTCATTAGGAATCTTAAGATACATGACACATGGCATATTCGAGATTCTGGCATATTTCACTGCAGGCCTTGCAGGAGGCATAATATCTGTAGCAGTAATACGGCACGACTTCAGGACAAAGAAGTTTGAGCACATTGTTCTTGACTCAGCAGATTTATTGATAATATCCATCTTTATATTAGTACTAGCAGCGTTTATAGAAGTCTTTGTAACCCCTTATTTATTCTAAGCATTCATAATTATAAGCTTCCCTGCCCGAGGCTCAAATATTTCTCCCTGCTTGATTAAGCTGTCAATCACTTCATCAGTATTATTTTCATTCACTATCCTTAAAACATCATCAAAATTAGCGCCCTCTCCCTTATCAAGCTGCTTAATAGCAGAAAGCACCCTTTCCGCCACATCTTCTTTTTTCTCAGACTTTCCTTCTTTAATCTCCTCTATTTCAACATCCTTACTTTTTACATCCTCTCCATCAGACATATTTAATTCAAGCTTCCTCACCATAATCCATTTTGGGTCACTCAACTCTTTAATAATCTCTGGAATAATATAAGTCTCAGAGCCATACTCTCTTGGCCTGCCAATCAGCAGCACCGCACTCCCCACACTTACACCATCTGCACGCGACATATCCTCAAAAATCTTCACAGAAATCCTGCCAGTGCTATCATCCAATGTAAAACTCTTATAACTTGGACTCTCTTCAACAGAAATAACAACCCCTATAAGATTTATCCTTGACACTTTAAGGCTATCCGACGTAATTATATAATTCGGCTGCCAGCCTTCATTCTTAACATACTTCCCTTCAACAATATCCTTAATCCTAACCTTATATGCAATCTCCCTCTTCTGAAAAGTTTTCTCTTCCATTTTTTATATCTTAGACACAAACCCTCTTCTTGGCTCAAAAATATCCCCGCTCCTTCTAAGCTTCTCAATAACCTCTTCCACCTTCTCCTCTTTAATGTTCTTCTCTTTTGCCATAGCAGTAATATCTTCTATAGGGATAGTCTTCCCAATTGTGCTTTCAAGCTCATTTATAATCTCCTTAACAACAATAATAGCATTCCTTTGTGATGCAGGAATCCCTGTAGTAATCCTGTCAATATCAATCTTACCAGTCTCCTTATCAAAGCCAACCTGCATCAAACAATACTCAAGCAGTTCAACAGCTCTCAAAGCATCATTCTTAGTAACTCTATTAGACAATCTCACCTTTGCAGAAGCCTCTGAAAGTCTCACCAAAGCTTCCAACTGCCTTGGTGAAATAGGAATAGTCTTAATATTTCCTTCTGAACCGCCGCTTGCTCTCATCTTAAGATAATATCCTCTAATCTCATCCATTGCAGCATTTGTAAGCTTCGGCTTAATCTTTTGTTTTGCATAAGCGATATACTTCTTAAGCAATTTAGTCTTAATCTCAGGCACTATCTTATTTGGCTTCTGATGAAGGCTTAATATATGGGAAGCCATCAGTTCATCCTTCTTTTTATCAGGCAGATCCTTAACAGGAAAAATCAAGTCAAACCTGTTAATCAAAGCAGGAGGAAGATCTATCTGGTTAGCAATAAGGTCATACGGGTCAAACCTCCCTAACTTTGGATTAGCCGCTGCCAAAACAGTAGTCCTTGCAAGCAAAGTTGCCTGAATATTAGCCTTGTTAATACTAATAGTCTGCTGCTCAAGCGCTTCATGCATAGCGCTCCTATCCTCTTTAGTCATCTTATCCATCTCATCAAGACAGCAAATCCCATTAGATGCCAACACCAAAGCCCCGGCTTCAAGGCTCCATCCCTTAAGAAACTCATCCTTAACGACTGCTGCAGTAAGTCCAGCGCCAGAAACTCCCCTGCCGCTCACATACCTTCCCTTTGGCGCAATAACACCAATTCTCTTAAGCATTTGACTTTTGCCCGCGCCCGGGTCACCAATAAGCAGAACATGCATATCCCCTCTTGACATTGCCCCATCAGCTCTAGTCTTATGCACTCCTCCCATCAACTGCAGGAGAAGCGCTTCCTTAATCTTTTCATGCCCATAAATAGAAGGCGCCAATGAATCCACAATCTTTTTGAACACATTCTTATCCTTTGCAATATCTTTTATCAATTTCTCTTCCTTCTCTGAAATGTCTAACTCATAAAACGTTTCTTCCGTTGCAGTCAGGCTATTAGCTTCCACAAGCAGGTCAAACCTTGTAGACTTGCCTCCAGACTTAAGAATAATAGGCACCTCCTTAGTAATCCCTACAATGTTTATCTTTGAGCCAGGCGAACTCTTAACTTCGCTTATTGGGCTCACAAGATCTCCTTTAAGAAAAATATTCATCCTTTTCGGCTGCGCACCTCCCATCATATTCTCTGGAGCTTCCTCCAGCACAATCCCTTGGGCATCTATCAACTCTTTGCTAATCAGCTTAAACTTACCCTTCCTTCCGCATCCGCACCTTGAAGGCTCTTTAAACTGTGTATCCAGTTGCAAAATTGCCAAAATATTGCCGCATGACGGGCACTCAAATCTTGCAGACGTAACCTGCGGCCTCACATCACTCTTCTGCCTAACAACTCCCTCTATAACTATCATCTTTTCTATATGCTTACTTCTAATGTCTTTAATCATAACCTTCTGTGATTCTGGAAGATTCTCCAGCCTAATATTAAAATCCTTAGCTTCAGTAGGCAGGTCAAACTGCTGCACAGCAAGATCCGCAGACTTAATAACCTCCTCCGGCTGCTCCAGCAGCATATCTGCAAGTTCATGGTCAAACTTAGAAAGCTCAGTAAAATCAATAAGCATAGATTTAGCGCCCATCCTAACACTCTCTAATAGGCCAGCCTGATAGACCTCTTCAAAGAATTGATGAAACTTCTTAATCTGCTCTGCTGCTTCCATTTTACCCCCAAAACTTGAAAGTAGAACTTCTTTATATTCTTTTATCTTTTCTGGAGTATAGTAAATGAGTAGAAACAAAAAATAAGAAATAAAAAAGGCTTAAATCTAAGCCTTAACCTTCTTAAGATTCTCAATCAACTGGTCAAGCGCCTCATGCACTTCTTCTTCGCTCTTAGTTCCAGTGCAAACAACCTTTCCATTGCTAAACAACAAGAAAGTAGCCTTTGCCTTTGGTAATTTATAAACCAATCCTGGAAACTGTTCAGGCTCATACTCTGTGTTATCCAGCTTCATAGTCAATGTATTAAGATTAAGGTCCATGCCAATTGATCCGCTTGCTACAATATTCTGAATCTTTATCTTAGGCTCAACAGTAATCTTAATATTAATCTTCTCAAGGCTCTTTATAATCTTCTTAATAGATTCATGAACCTTCTCCAATGACCTTGCTCCTGTGCAAACAACCTTTCCAGAGCTGAAAATCAATGCAGATGTCTTAGGTTCTTTAATTCTTATAACCAATCCAGGAAACTGTTCAGGATTATACTCAGTATTAGAAAGTGTTGCAGCCATCTTTTCCAATGGTATATCATGCTCTAATGACGTTGAAACGACTATATTTACTACTTTTATTTCAACTACTGCTGGTTTAGCTTCCTTCTTTGGAGCTTTTTTAGCTTTAGTAATCTTTGCTTTTTTAGGCATTTTATAGACCCCCAAATAGTTAATTTTTCTTAAACTAACTCCCCCAAAATATACACTCTATTTATATACTAAATACATAACCCTTTATAAATGCTCTTATTTTTAACCCCTTAAATAGCTCTTTTTTCTGACATATAAACCTTTTAACTAGAAATCAACATTTACTTACCATTATTTTTCTTCTTTCTCCATCTCCTATATACAAACAAGCCTATTCCTACTATAATAACCACAATAATAATTCCTGTCTTTTGGCTGCTCTTCTTAAATCCAAACTTCTTTGCCTCAGCTTTGGAATAAAGATTAAGATTAAGGTTAATATCCCCATCATATTCATTATTATTAGCATCCCTATACTCTATCGAAAGCGGCAGCTGCACAACCATATTTGATGTTTGTATATAAAGCTTAAAATCAGTAGTCTCATAATCATCAGAATCTATATTTCCAATATAAACATCATCATTGGAAAGAATCTTATAATCATTGCTCTCTTTCAGCTTAACATTAAGGAACTTAAGATCTGTCACTCCCTTATTAACAAACTTTACCACAACATCTCCCATATCTCCAGTAGTATACACTTCAGAACTGTCCAGCACAAGAGAAAGCTTAGGCTTTTCACCCACCACTAACCCAATAATATTATTCTTGCTATAATCACTCTCAGATTCATCTTGATATTCTATTAATAAAGGAAACTTATAAATCTTTGATTCTGCATCAGATTCAGCAGTAAGGCTAAACTTCAATATTGATTGTTTGCCTGAATCAAGCATAATTATCTCTTTCTCATTAGTAGACCCAATCGGCACAAAAGGTACATTACTAAGATCCAGCTTAACCTTAATATCCTTAAGAAGAGAATCTGCCATATTCTTTATCTTAATCTGCACTTCCGCATCTTTCCCTGGAACTATCTGGCTTGGCACTGATTTAACAGACACCACACTTAAAATCGCATCATGACTCTTAATCCTTATATTAAAAGGCTCCACCTTTATCCATGTATTACCTTTATCATTGCTATACCTCAGCATAATCGCATTTTCCCCTTCCACAGCATTCTTATCAATTCTTAATTTATAATAAACCATCATACCTTCATCGCCCATCTGGTTGCCCCAGACAGTGCCAATCTTCCTTATAGCAGAATCTCCTGACTCAAGCGAGAAAGGATAAACAGGAATCAATTCAACCCTTAAATCTTTCACTGCAGTGCCCCCAAAATTCTCAATTTTCCATCTGACTTCCACATACTTGCCCGGCTCTGCAGGATCAGGGTTCTGGTTCACAATCACATTATTCACATTATACTGGTTAGTATTAGAAGCATTAGAAAACCTTAATCTTGCTTGGTCAATAGCTCCATCATTAACCACTGCAATAACATTTAGAGAAACCGCTACAAAAAACACTATCCAAATCAAAACACTCTTTTTCATATTGTAAATTAAAAGTAATTACTTATATATAAGAGTTTTGAAATATTTTATTCCACTCGTCTATGACTTGTAGTTTAGAACGGAATAAAATGTGCTCAAAAACCACCTTATTTATATCGCCTATTGTATAATCATACCACTTTTCTTTGAGAGTGGTTTTTGACAAAGCAGAATGGATAAAATTAAATATTACCCCTTCCCCATTTTAAAATATGTCAGGTCCAGGCGAAGGAAAACTTGAAATCAAAGGTGTAAAAGCTTATATCCATGTAAAAGGCAAAAGCGGAGCAAGGGTTACGCATGTTGATATAGAGGGGAATATATCTAATATTATCAAAGAAGGAGAAATAACCTTTGTCAAAGGTAAAAATGGCGGTGTATTTATTGCTCTTAAGAAGCCAATGATCAACCGTGCAGAGAGAATGGTCAAAGAATAATTATAATTATTTATTTTTTGATATTCTTTTACTTAAAATCACATAGCAAATGTTAATTATTCAAATTATAATTTTAGTTTGTGAAACTTAAAACTATTTAGGAACAATTTACTAAAAATAAAAAGAATAGTGATTTTAAATGAATAATCAAAAAATAATGATTGAATTAATTAAGAAAGATCCTTTGAAATACCTCCCTAAATCATTTTTAGGTTCTAAGAGAGTAAATATCGCCAAGAAGACAATAAGAGAGGAGTTAAATATTCTAAAAGAATATTCTGAAAATAAGATTAGTTATTCCAAATTAGCGGAGAAATATAATTTTTCTCAAAAAATGGTTTTTAGAATAATGAAAAGATGGGGTAAAACTTATCCGCCTAATCTTGATAAAGTTTTTAGATGTAATAATAAATCAACTCAAAGCATCTTACAGGATTTAAAAATCTGTAAGTTTTATCTCAGTGGGAATTCAATCTATAAAACAGCTAAAGAATTTAATCTTTCTCCGAAAGGAGTTCAGGGAATCATTGAAAGATATGGTTCTAGATTAAGAAATTCTTATAGAGCCGCAATATTACTTCATAAAACAAAACAATTGAATTTTCCTTTAACTCCTTATGTTCAGGAATTGGTTGAAAAGAACCTTAAAAAATATTCTCCAAAGTTTATTGCTGTCTTGACTTTAACAGATGGTTGCTGTTATCCTGCTGGGAAATCAGCTTTAAAAGTAAGAAGACCCAAATTATCTTATTGTGGAGACAAAATTCTATGTAAAATTTATGCAGATTTGGTTTATGAACATTACAATATCATTCCTTCAACTTTTACTCAAAGAAAAGATGGAACTTTTCTTGTTTTGTATGAAAGAAAAGATATAAAAAGAATCATTAGAGATTTACTTTCACTAACACCTAACTTTAAAACATCTTTAGCTCATGGAGAAAAGATTAGGGATTATCTTAAAACAGACCAGCCAACATTAAGATTTTTATTAAATGATAATAAAAAAGTTCTATTAGAAGCATTTAGATTAGGAATGTCAGCGGAGGGATCTTGTAGCATTTGTTTTAATGGTAAATATTTAAGATTTAGTTTGGATTTTTCTTGTGCTCACCCAATACTTCTAGAACAATGGAGGGAAGTTGCTTATAAAATAGGTATTAACTTTAACTTGAAAGGTTTAAGTGGCTGGTTTAATTATAGTGGCTTATCTAGTGGCAATATAGAGGCTTTAAAGACATTTATGGAAACTGGAGGATTTATTGATAATGTTAAGATTACAAGACAAAGTAAATATTATAATGGATTAGAAAAGAATAAATTAATATATAATGTTTTAAGATGGAATAAAGAGAATAGAAGAATTAATTCAGAATTGTCTAATGGTGAGAAGCATAAAACATTTTATGATTTCATAGAAGAATCGGAATATTAAAACCCAAAGAAGCAACCTACTGCGCAGGCAAGCCAGGCGGCTGCTTTATTGGATTAAAGAAACAAATGATAAAAAGAGCAGAAAAATTTATTTAAAATGAAAGACAAAGACACCATCATCAAACTTGAAAACGTCTGGAAAATCTATCAAATGGGCAACGTAAAAGTAAATGCATTAAGAGGCATAAACTTCCATGTAAAAAGAGGAGAATTTGTTGCAATCCAGGGCCCCAGCGGATCCGGCAAAAGTACAGCTGTCAACATGGTAGGCTGCCTTGACATTCCCACAAAAGGAGAAATCTTCTTAGACCAGGAAAACATAGCCCATCTGTCAGAATCAGACCTTGCCCAAATAAGAGGCAGGGAAATTGGCTTCATCTTCCAGACCTTCAACCTTATACCCACACTCTCAGCAATAGAAAACGTAATGCTGCCTATGGTCTTTCAGGAAACAGTCAAAGAAAAAAGATTAGAAAGAGCCAACTATCTCCTTGGCCTTATGGAACTTGGAGACAGAAAAAATCATAAGCCCACAGAGCTAAGCGGCGGCCAGCAGCAAAGAGTAGCAATCGCAAGAGCCCTTGCCAATGACCCTGCAGTTATACTAGCTGATGAGCCAACAGGCAACCTTGACTCAAAAACAGGAAGAACAGTCATGAACTTTTTAAACAAGCTCCACAAAGAAGAAAACAAAACCATAATCATGGTAACCCATGATGATAAGCTTGCAAAAGAAGCTGACAGGGTTGCTTTCTTAAAAGATGGTCATATAATAAAAACTTAAAAATAATTTCAGTCAACAAACTCAATTCCAAGCTCATTCTCAATCTCTTTCTGTCTCTTATCTCCCATGCCCTTCCCTGGCCCGAATATCTGCGTTGACTTAACCCCTGTAACAATCAGCATAGTTCTGATAGTCTTATCCATATCCTCAGAAATCTGCGCTCCCCAAATAATCCTTGCATCCTCATTAAGCTTCTCAGAAACCGTTTCCACAACTTTCCTTGCCTCATCAAGCGTCATATCAGAGCCTCCGCACACATTAATCAAAGCTCCATTAGCATTAGAAATATCAACATCCAGTAAAGGATTTGCAATAGCCTTCTCAACAGCTTCAACAGCCCTGTTATCAGTATCAGACTCACCAACACCAATCAATGCAACCCCTCCTTTGCTCATCACAGTCTTAATATCCGCAAAATCAAGGTTAACCAATCCTGCTTTAGTAACAAGCTCAGCAATCCCTTTAACAGCATTCGTCAAAATCTCATCAGCAACTCTAAAAGCAGTATGAAGCGGTAAATCCGGAGCAAGCTCCAGCAATTTATCATTAGGAATAACAATCAATGTATCAACAGTATTCTCCATCTTCTCAAGGCCAATCATAGCATTCTCATACCTTCTATTGCCTTCCATAACAAAAGGTATAGTAACAATCCCCACAGTCAACGCGCCAATCTTCTTTGCCACATCAGCAATCACTGGAGCAGACCCAGTACCAGTTCCTCCTCCAAGCCCACAGGTAATAAAAACCATATCAGCATTCTGTAATGAAGCCTTAATCTCATGTTCACTCTCCCTTGCAGCCTCTTCACCAACCTTTGGGTCAGAGCCAGCACCCAATCCCTGAGTAAGCTCTCTTCCAATCAAAATCTTTTTAGAAGCATTAGTATAAAGCAAATCCTGCGCATCCGTGTTCACAGCAATAGTCTCAGCGCCTGTTATCCCAACCTCACTAATCCTATTAATAGTATTATTCCCCCCTCCACCAGAACCTACAACCTTAATTGCAGCCTTTTGTTTGGCTAAAAGCATCTCAAGCTCAGCATCAATATCATTTGGATTTCTCTCAGACTTTTCAGGCTCTGTGAAAGGAACATTAGATTCAGGAACAACTATCTTTGGCTCTTCTGGAGGAGCAGACTCAGAATTATCTTCTGCTGGCCTAACCTCTTCTCTCTGCTCTTCAGGATACCTTTGATTAGTCTCCTGATTATCATCTTGAACATTATTATTTTCTTCCGAATTATGTGCTGGTATCTCTACAAAATCATCCACTTTTACCCACCTCTACCTTTCATTTGAAAGTAGCACTCATATTTAAATATATGTTTACACAAAAATCTATATTAGAGTAAGGAAATTAAGCCTACAGCCTGACACATGTCTCTTCAAGCTTCTTCAGTTTCTCATAATTCTTATCCAAATGTAACTGAACCTCATTAACTTCTTCACCTGTCATATGCTTAAACCTTCCTTGTGTCTTTAGATGTTCTATAACAGGAACAAAAGAAGAAGGCTCTTTAGTAAACTTCAACACACCATTCTCTATCTCATACAAAGGTGTAACCTTGCTCTTAAAAGCAACCTTCGCAACCTCAACAGTCTGACTGGGAGAAATCTTCCATCCAGGCGGGCATGGGCAGTACACCTCTATATAAGCCGGCCCTTTTTTAGCCAGGCCTTTCTTAACCTTATCAATATAATCCTGCACAAAAGCAATATTAGCTGTAGCCACATAAACACCCTCATTATGCGCAGCAACAATCAAAGGCATATGCTTCTTCCATTCCATTTTGCCATGCACAACCTTCCCTGCAGGAGACGTAGTAGTAGATGCATACTTAGGCGTTGCCCCGCTCCTTTGAATGCCAGTATTCATATAAGCATTATTCTCATAACAAATATAACAAAAATTCTGCTGCCTCTCAATAGCAGCGCTCAAAGCCTGAAACCCAATATCAAACGTGCTTCCATCCCCTCCAATAACCAGCAAATTAACATTCTCTCTCTTCCCCTGCCTCTTCAATGCCCTGTCAATCCCTGAGCCAACTGCAGCAGCATTCTCAAAAGCCGCATGAATCCATGGAACCCTCCATGCAGTCTCAGGATAAGGACTGCTCACAACCTCCATGCACCCAGTCGCATGGCTAATAATAGTATTCTTTCCCGCAGCCTTCAATGCATGTCTCATTGCCAGCGCAGAGCCGCACCCAGCGCATGCCCTATGCCCCTTTGCAAACAATTCTTCTTCAGGTATCATTTTTTACTTACCAAACGTATCTACTCTTTCACAAACCTTAATCTTATCTTCAAGCGAATGAACCTTTCCATCCTTCTTCTTCCCATTAAACTCCTTCTTCCATGCATGAGTGCCATCCCAGCCGTCATGCCCTGAACCATGAAAATCAACCTTAACCCTGTTTTCTTTACTACACTTCCTGCACTCAATCACTTTGTAATGATGCAACACTTCAAACGCTGACTTCCATTTCTCTCCTTTCAGCTCATGATTGCAGTAAATACAGTTGCTCTTCTGATGTTCCTCCTTCAGTAAATGATGCTTTGTCACTTGTAATCACTCATTTAGTTATCTCAGTAAACCCATTCAATATCCTTTTTGCTTCCTATCTTACCAACCACTTCTTCAACATGTTTAACAGTAATATCCCTTCCTCCAAGTCCAATAATAAAATTATTCATCTTGATTTTATCAGATAAAACCGCTTTTAAATCAGTAAACAATGCACCATAATTTCCAAACGATATATTCTTATCCAATACAGCCATCCCTTTTAAGCCTTTTGAAACTTCAACCAGCCTTTTCTTTGGAAACGGCCTATACGTCTTAAGCTTAATCATCCCAACCTTCTTGCCATCCTTCCTCATCTTATCCACAGCAACTCTCACAGTGCCGCACACAGAACCCATGCACACAACAGCCTGCTTAGCATCATTCATCTTATAACCTTCAAGGATACCATCCCCATAATCCCTTCCAAACTGCTGCTTAAACTCAGTATTAACCTTCTTTATAACCTGCAACGCACTCTCCATTGCCTTCTGCTGCGCATGCTTAAAATACATAAAAGAATCAGGAAATCCAACCGGTCCCATAGTCAAAGGTTTCTCTGGGTCAAGCTTATAAACCGGCTTATACGGTGAAAGGAACCTATCAACACTCTTCTGCTCAGGAATATCCACTGGCTCATAAACATGCGACAAAGTAAACCCGTCAATGCAAACCATTGCAGGCAGCAGCACATCTTTATTCTCTGCAATCTTATAAGCAATTATCATCGTATCCAGTGCTTCCTGTGAAGACTCCGCATAAAACTGCATCCAGCCTGAATCTCTTGCAGAAATGCTATCCTGATGATCATTCCAAATATTAATAGGAGCGCTCAATGATCTATTAGCAATAGACATCACAACCGGCAGCCTCATCCCTGAAACCACAAAAAGAATCTCATGCATTAATGCTAATCCTTGTGATGCAGTGGCACTAAACGTCCTAACTCCAGTAGCTGAAGCACCCAAAGCAGCAGACAATGCAGAATGCTCTGACTCCATATGAATCATCTCACTATCTAGTATGCCATCATTAATAAAACTCGCAAGCTTTTCAACAATGTGAGTCTCCACTAGGAGAAGTGTTTAACTTCTTCCTATTGTGGCGTAATCGGATACATTGGAATAACAGCTGGCCTGCAAAGTTTTACGCCGATGGCAACAGCCACTGAGGCTTCAATTACTTTTTTTGCCATATTAAATTCTTTCTAAAGGAAATATTTAAATATATCTATTTTTACCGTACAATAATGGGTAGTAAAATGGTAAAAATACATCTAACTCAAATTCCTTCTGAAAGAATTTACTTAAAACTAAACAAGAAAGTAATAAGATTAATTACTACTTTGGTTAAAAAAACTAATCTGGTTTTAAGTCAGGAGATAACAGAACAACTATACCGTTTTAAGATTGGCAAAAAGGTTTCGATACATTTCATTAAGAAAATTTCAAGAATGCTTGAAATAGGGAACAAATTTATTGAGGATAATACTGACTTAATAACAAGTTGTAAAAGTACCAATGTAGGAATAAAAAAACCGAGATTCCCATTTGACTTTACAAACAAAAATGGAGTAAGATTAATTTCAGCAATAATGGGCGATGGAGAGATAAATAGCCAGATAATAGTAAGATATAATAACCAGAAGAAAGTGTTAATTGATGGTATCTTAAATTGCTTCAAAGAGGTTTTTGGGGATGTAGATTATAAACTCTATTTAAGAGACGATCAAACATACCAACTAGTTTTTCCTAAAATAGTAGGATTAGTTTTATTAAAAGTTGGCTTAAAAGAAGGCTATAAGTCAATAACAAATTATTCTATTCCTTATTTTATTTTTAATTTGGATATAGATAAAAAAGGAATCTTTATTAAACAGTTTTTTACTGATGAAGGAAATGTTAGATTAAAAGATAGGAGACTCCAAGTAAAACAAACCTTAAAAATTGATTCAACCAAGAAGACACTTAGGCTTGAACCTGAAGAATACGCACCAAATTCCCTAAAAGGAATTAAACGGTTATTATTGGATCTTGAGATAACTTCAAAAATCTCTTTAGGTGCTTATAGGGAAAATGAAAAAAAGGCTGATTGGGAACTTTCTATTTATGGTAAAGAAAATCTAGTAAAGTTTCAAGAAAAAATAGGATTCTATTTAGAGTATAAGAATAAACTTTTAGAGAATGCAATAAAAAGCTATAAATTTCCTTCTGCTCCTAGAAACGGAAGGATTGAGTTTGCTTTGGAAAAATTTAAAATTGTTCAAACCAAATATGGTTTTGTTACAAAATACCTTCTGTCAGAAGAAAGCAGAAGGTCTATAAAAACAGCTATCTATTTTTTAATTGATTTAAAGAAAAAAGGTTTTATAAATGAAATTGAGAGGCCAAGAGACAAAAAAGGGCATCCAAAGGCTAGGAAGTATAGCTTGAATAATAACCTGTAAAGTTATCAGCTTGTTTTTAGAAATAGCTTTATATGTATAATTTGAAAAGGTTTTTATAAAAAAGAAGGTTTCTCTGCATTAAATGGACAGAAAACAGATTAAGTTATTTAAAATAAGACCGCAAAGGTTTGATGACATTAAAAATGATAGAAAAAAGGCTGGAGAGCCATCATTCATACTTAATAACACACTTAATCATCTAGGGGTAAGAAATTATTGTCTTATTAAAAAAACTATAGGATTCAAGGATATGCCTGAATTCTATAATAACATTGAAGGAGAATTAAAGCGGAGTTTATTCCATTCTATAGAGTTTAGTGGTATTAAAGAAATTATCCGCCCAGGAGAAGCACTTGAATACATTCAGGATTTATTCTCTTCATCTGAATCTGCTGATAAATCTACTGTAATAAGAATTAAATATTGCAGTCCTAACCATAGCCTGAGAAGAAGAGATCAATTGGTTTTTAAGTGGAAGGATGATATTATTCGTTGTGAAGAAGCCTTTATAGGCCATAATAATTTAGGAGATTATAGCACGGAATTAAACTTAGAAGGCGAGAGAAGCCCAGCATTAGCAGTATACCTTGATAAACTTCCAGATTTTATTCAGGCTATAATAGATGACCCTTCTATCAGATGAAAAAAAAAAAATTAGGAATCATTATACTTCTGCTTTTAATCACAACAGGCTGTGTACAAGAAACCAACCTAACCAAAACAAGAGAACTAATGGGCACAATAGTTTCTATAACAGTAATCGACAAAGACACAGTAAAAGCCAGTCAATCAATTGACCTAGCTTTCACTGAAATAGAAAGAATAAACTCTTTAATGAGCCATTATAATAACCAGACTCAGGTTGGCATCCTAAACAATGAAGGCATTCTTAAAAACCCAGACACAGAGCTAATCAACATTCTAAGGCAGTCAGAATACTACTCTGCCCTAAGCAACGGCGCCTTTGACATCACAGTCCAGCCATTATTAGAGCTTTACACTAATTCATTCCAAAAGACAGGCAAGCCGCCTTCAGAAAAAGAAATAAAAACTACATTAAGTCTTGTAAACTATCAAGACATCCTAATCGAGGAAACCAGCATAAGCTTTGATAAAACAGGAATGAGAATAACTTTGGGTGGCATTGCCAAAGGCTATGCAGTTGACAAAGCAATAGGAGTATTAAAAGCAAACAACATAGACTCTGCCTTAATCAACGCTGGCGGAGACATAAGAGCAATAGGAAACAAAGGAAAAGAAGATTGGAGCATTGCATTAAGAAACCCAAGAGATGAACAAGACTACATAACCATAATCAACCTCAACAATAAAGCAGTAGCAACCTCAGGAGACTATGAAAGATATTTTGTTGACAAAAGCCAGCATCATATCATCAATCCTAAAACTGGAAAATCAGCATTAGACCTAATCAGTGTAACAATATTAGCAGAAAAAGCAGTAGATGCAGATGCGCTAGCAACTTCTGTGTTTGTATTAGGCGCAGACAAAGGTTTAGCATTAATCGAAAGTTTAAGTGGTGTAGAAGGATTATTGATAACAGAAGAAAAAGAGGTAATAAAAAGTAAAGGATTTGAACCTTAACTAACAATCTTCATAGCCTTCTCCATATTATAAGCATTAAAAGCATATCCAATCCCTCTTCCCACAAAGAAAGAATTCTTGCTAAACACTCCGCTCATTGCCTCAAGGAAACCTTTCCTGCTTTCTATCTTTTTAAGCTCAACAGGCATCTCCAATATTTTCTCAAGATAAGCCTTAACCTCTTCCTCTCCTCCAAGCTCATCCACCAAATCCAGCTCTTTTGCCTGTGAACCCATATAATAAATCCCTGTAGCAAGCTCTCTAACCTTATCATTCTCCAACCCTCTATTCTCTGCAACACCTTCTATAAAATAATCATGAATAAGATTAATCCTTTCACTAAGCAATTTCTCTTCCATTGGCGTCAACTGTTTCATAGGACTACCTATATCCTTAAACTCTCCTGCAACAAGCCTTTGATAAGTAATATTATGATCACCTAAAAACCCTGAAAAATCCAGATAAGAAGAAATAACACCAATTGAACCAGTAACACTCATCCTGTTTGCAATAATATGGTCAGTAGCAGACGCAACCCAATAAGCTCCTGACGCGCCAATCTCTCTAATCCAGGCAACCTTAGGCTTCTTAATCCTCTTCACTCTTCTCACAATCTCTTCAGTAGCAACCGGCGAGCCTCCTCCAGAATTAATCTCAAACACAATCGCCTTAACATTAGGATTCTTTTCAGCCCTGTCAATAAGCTTAATAATATTTGAAGAAGTTGCAGCCTCTTCACCAAACGAAAGAATGCTAGGCTCAACCGTAATAATACCCTTTAAAGGAATAATAGCAGCATTCCCTAATGTAGTTGGCGTACCATCACTAATCACCGAAGAAAGAATCCCTGCAATAAACATGCTGATAAAAGCCAGTATAACTAGAACAACAATAACTAATAACCATTCCCTGCTAATCTTAGGTCTTTCTTTCTCTGATTTCATTAACAACTTCAATAAGAACTATGTTTATAAATCTTTCTTTAGAGCAAAACATAAAAAAAGAATAAGAAAACTTTACTCAAGCTTCACATCATCAACAGCTTTCATATGTTTCCATGAACTGCTAAACAAGTCATCAAGTGCTTTAGCAAAGAACGGTGTGGTAACCCATATTCCAATATCATAAGTAGGATGAACATCCTTATCATCCAAAGCCATAAACACAAGCTCTTTCCCATCAACAATACAGAACCTTGCATTGCTATTAGTATGCCTAACCTCTGCAATATCTCTCATCTCTTTTATAGCACTCATGCTCTCCTTTGTAATCGGCGCAGCAATCCTAATGTTAACACCTCTCTTACTAATCTTCTCAAAAGTAGGCTTAAGCCCTTCAACTTTTCTCATTATGCCTTGAGCAGTAGTCATAAGGGTAACAGACTCATTAGCATTCTTAATCATCATCTCAAGATGATTATACAGGTTATGTCTTCCTCTTAACGAGCCAGACAAGTCAGACGGTTCTATTAACTCAACACCCTGCGTATGCAATGTGCTCAATTCATTCAAAACATCCGAGCCTTCAAGCTTATTCAATCTGTTAACCTTTTCTTCAGCTTCTGTCCTCATATTCTTTTTAACTCTTCCAACAACTTCAGTAGGAGGAACAGCAATATATTTAATTGGCTTACCCAACTTCATTATAACAAAACCCTTCTTTTCCAGGCTTTCAAGAACATCATAACTTCTTGACCTTGGAACATTAGCAATATCAGACAACTCACCTGCAGTGCTCACACCTCTTGACAATAAGGCTGCCCAGATTTTTACTTCGTATAAGTTCAAAGAAAAATATCTTCTCAGTTTGCTTAAAAATTCTTCTTTTACAATCATTTTACCCTTCACCCTTTTTTATTTATAATTGTATAGTTATTACACTTTATTTCTTAAGTAACAACTTATATATAAATATATAGGTAGTAAAAAATATGGAAAAAACAAAAATTTATGATTTTCCAGACGGTATTACTTCTCTTTTTCTCTTATCAGTGTCTTAACCACTGAAGCATCTGCCAATGTAGTAGTATCTCCAACATCTTTCTTTCCTTCAACAATTGCTTTCAAAATCCTTCTCATGATTTTTCCAGACCTTGTCTTAGGAAGCGCATCAGCAAACTGAACCTTCTCAGGCTTTGCAATATGCCCAATCACTCTTGCAACATGTTTAACCAATTCAATCTTAAGCTTATCACTCTTCTTAACCCCTCTCTTCAAAGTCACGAACGCATACAGGCACTGGCCTTTTATCTCATGCGACATCGGAACAACCGCAGACTCTGCAACAGTCTTATGGCTAACCAATGCACTCTCCACTTCCGCTGTCCCAATCCTATGCCCTGAAACATTAACAACATCATCAATCCTACCCATTATCCAGAAATAGCCATCCTTATCCTTCTTAGCAGCATCGCCTGCAAGATAGTAATCTGGAAACTTGCTGAAATAAACATCAATATATCTCTTAGGATTCTTCCATACAGTCCTTCCAATCCCAGGCCATGATTTTTTAATAACAAGATCCCCTCCCTCATTTGCAGCAGCCTCGCTCCCATCCTCCTTCAAAATAGCCGGCACCACACCAGGGAACGGCATAGTAGCTGATCCAGGCTTCAAAGGCATAGCGCCAGGCAAAGGAGTAATCAAAATACCTCCAGTCTCAGTCTGCCACCATGTATCAACAATCGGACACTTTCTCTTGCCAATAACATTATAATACCAATTCCATGCATCCGGATTAATCGGCTCTCCCACAGAACCCAGCAACCTTAACGAACTAAGGTCATGCTTATCCACCCACTTCTTACCCTCTCTCTCTAAAGCTCTCACAACAGTAGGCGCAGTATAAAACACATTAACCTTATACTTCTCAACAATCTGCCAAAACCTATCAGGCTCAGGATAAGTAGGAACACCTTCAAACATAAGAGAAGTTGCGCCATTAGCCAAAGGTCCATAAACAATATAACTATGCCCAGTAATCCATCCAACATCAGCAGTGCACCAGTAAGTATCATCATCCTTCAAATCAAACACCCATTTAGTAGTCTGATAAACATAAACAAGATACCCTCCCGTAGTATGCAACACACCCTTAGGAGTTCCAGTTGTGCCGCTAGTATAAAGAATAAACAAAGGATCTTCTGCATCCATCTCAACTGCCTTACAAAACGGACTGGCATCCTTCATCTCCTCATGCCACCAGAAATCTCTTCTCTTATTCATCTTCACCTTTATATTAGCCCTCTTGCAAACTATAACATTCTTAACAGACCGACATTTTCCTAACACAGAATCAGCCTTGTCTTTCAGAGGCATTGGTTTTCCTTTTCTCAAGCTGCCATCAGCTGTAATCAACATCTTAGCTTCACTATCCTTAATCCTCTTCCTAAGTGACTCTGCGCTATAACCACCAAACACAATAGAATGAATAGCTCCTATTCTTGTACAGGCAAGCATTGCAATCGCAATCTCAGGTATCATAGGCATATAAAGGCAAACTCTGTCACCCTTTCTAATCCCCTTCCTCTTCAAAACATTTGCAAACTTGCAAACCTCTCTATGAAGCTCAACATAAGTATAAGTCTTGCTATCCTCTTCAGGCTCACCCTGCCAAATCAATGCAGCCTTATTCTTTCTCCATGTAGTAAGATGCCTATCAAGGCAATTATAAGAAACATTTATTTTTCCACCCTCAAACCATTTAACAAACGGTTTCTTAGAACTCTTAAAAACAGTCTTCCATTTCTTAAACCAATGCAATTGCTTTGCCTTCTCTCCCCAGAACTTCGCAGGATTCTTAACAGACTCATTATAAATCTTATTATACTCTCTAAGACTCTTAACATAAGCACTCTTAACAAACTTCTTAGAAGGATTAACCTTCCTTCTCTCTGCTCTCTCAGAACTAACAGACAAAATTGATTCTTCCAAAATACCACCTCTTTTTACACTTAACTTTAGAACAAAGAATATTTAAATGTTTGTTTTGTGAAAAAACAAGAAATAAAATAATTTCTCTACCTGTAAGACTTCTGTCTTTTAGACCTTGCCTTACCTTGCCTATTCGGCTTTGAAGCTTCCTTCCTTCTCACATCAGCAACCAGAAGATGCCTGTCATACTCCAAGAAAGGTTTCTCTAACTTCTTATCAAACTGTAATAAGGCTCTTGCTATAGCAAGTCTTGCAGCCTCAGTCTGGCTGTTATATCCACCGCCTTTGATAGTAACATAAATGTCAACATCCTTGCTGCCTAAGCTCTTAGCAATCAGCAAAGGCTCTTGAATCTTCAGCCTATTCATCTTTGGTTGATAAATACTTAAAGGCTTATTATTAACCATAACATTACCTTTACCAGGCTTCAAAGTAGCTCTTGCAATTGCTCTCTTTCTCTTTCCGGATGAATTTATAACTTTCATTATTTTAAACCAGTTTGCATAAATCTTTCAATACCATATACTTATAATTAGGAAGCTTTGAAACATTAGTTTTGTTTGAAGTAATAAGCTTTTCTTTTTCATACTTCTCAGGAACACCCATATAACACATAATATTCTTAAAAGCATCCCTTCCTCTGCCCTGTTTATATGACAGCATACCTCTAATAGTTCTTCTAACAACCCTATCCGGCTGCCTTGGGAAGAAAGGTCCAGTCATTGGGCCTCCAATTTCTCTCCTCATCTTATACTTTGAAATAATTGAACTCTTATTACCTGATATAATAGCATTCTCACAATTAACAACAACTATCTTTTCACCTAGCAAAGCTGTCTTAGCTACAAAACTAGCCATTCTTCCTACGATTTGATTAGTTGCATCAATTACTATCATTTTAATCTTTATCCTATTATTCTGATTCTTTTACCTTTAATATCCATACCCATAAAATCTTTAATAAGCATTGCTTTAGCCTGCGCTTTATTAATCTTCTCCAAAGCGCTCTTTGAATATGAAAACGCTCCAATAGTAAGCTTATGCTCCAAAACACCATCACCTAACACTTTGCCTGGAACAATAATAACTTCATCTTCTTTAGTATACTTATTAATCTTTGAAAGGTTAACAGCCCTTGCATTCCTTCTAGGCTTTTCTAGCTCCTTTGCAATCCTTTTCCATAATGGAACATTGTTCTCACTACCTAAAGCCTTAAGACTTTCTATCAAGCTTATCAAGCTTGAGTTTGTAGGACCTGTTCTTTTTACCATTTTATAATTTATCCAATGTTTTTCCTATCCTTTGTTGTGTACTTACTTGTGAATATAATCTTGTTTTGAAATTTCTGAGCATATTTTGAAAATAATTGCTTACTTGATCTATATTTTCAACATAATCAATAGTTACCTTATTTTCTTCCATGCCAGTCAATTCAATGCTCATTGAACCTGTTTTTAATATTTTATTTTCAATACCTGACTTATTTAAGTTTATTTTCAAAATGTTCTTATATGATATCTCTTTTCCATTAGCATCCAGTTTGTTATCATAAAACATATATTTCTTGCTGGTTATTGTTATATACTTGAAAGCTAACATAACAATTGTTGCTACAACAGCTGTCAGTATGATTCCAAACAATATCTTATCTGCGCTTATCTCTAAGCCAAATGAATCAAATGTCTCTGCAAAAATATTCAATATCCCTGCAAACTTGAAAGCCATTGTACTCCCTGTAATAAACAATAGTATTACAAAAGTCTTGCTTAGGTTAAACAAAAGCAATTTCTTTTTGTTTGGTTCTATTTTCATTACCTTATCCATTTTATGGGAGTAAAATCATTTATTAACCGAATCCAAGCGTTTACTTTGGACTCGCTGCAAAGTGCGGAGGACGTGATTCGAACACGCGCACCCACTAAGGGACAAGGCTTTTGCTCAACGACCTCAACCTTGCACATTTGACCAGACTCTGTCACCTCCGCAGTGAGCGTAGCGAACAAGGAGGCCAGTGAATTTGTCCCAAAGACAAATTTTAGCGCGCCTCCGCAATGATTATAAGCGAACAAGGAGGCCAGTGAATTTGTCCCAAAGACAAATTTTAGCGCGCCTCCGCAATGATTATAAGCGAACAAGGAGGCCAGTGAATTTGTCCCAAAGACAAATTTTAACGCTCCTCCGCGTAAACTATAACCTTACTTAGCAGCTTTCACTGCTTCAGCGAACTCATCTAAATCATCTTTAAAAATATCCAACGCTTCCTTAACCATATCTTTGACAGTTAACTGTCCCCAGCTTTCCACATACAATATGATTTCACTTTCATCTTCATTCAGCTTAACGCCATCACTAATATCTTGGCATGCGCCGCAAAGATGACATTTTAACAAATTATTATCATTAATCTTAAGCTTATCACCTTCAACCTTAAACACATCAACCGGGCAGCTATCCTTAATCTTATTAGCATCTTTTACTTCACTTTGATTAATCTCAATAACAGGTTTATACTTATAATAAACCAATCCTGGTGACCATTTTGTATGCACTTTTCCTTTACCAAGCATAGCAGTAGCTTCCAGCTCAATTTCCTGTTTCTTAATCAATTTTGCAATAGATGTCTTTGGATATAAAGGCTTAACTTTTGGATCCTTTGACTTCATTTCTCCAGCAAACAAAATGCATGGTCCTTTACCTTTAATAGTCATCTTAACTGTACACTTTGCACATCCTGCCCCTTTGCAGTTGCATTTCTCCTGCAAAGTATAAGACTTTAAGTCAGTAGACAAAGGCAACAAGCCTAATCTATGTGCAACAATCTCATCATATAATAATGAAGTATTCTGTGTAAACTCAACATCTTCTATTGCCATGGTAGGAACTTCATTCATAACATATCTTCTAATTGTATTTGCAATCTCGGGTGAAACATTCTTCAGGATAAAAGACTCTTTGTTCTTATCCTTACTTTTTGCCAACAATTTTACTTGCATTTTTAGTTCCTCCATTATTTTTAATTTACTTCATGAAAACTTATCATTTGTAGGGGTGGGCCGTCTATACTTTAGTTGCCTAAAGGGGAGGTCCAATAAGAGTTTAACGAAGTTAAACTCTTCTTCCCCTCCTTCCGCCTTTCTTTCGGCATCCACCATGAGGTATTGGAGTAATATCTTCAATAATACCTATTCTAAGTCCCATCCTTGACAAAGCTCTTATAGCTGCCTGAGCTCCAGGTCCAGGATTGGAAGGTCCATTATGCCCGCCAGGAGCTTTAATCTTAACATGAATCCCATTAATGCCATGGTCCATAGCCATCTCTGCTGCTCTCTTTGCAGCCATCATAGCTGCAGTAGGAGATGACTCCAACCTATCAGCTTTAACAATCTGTCCTCCTGAAGTTCTTGAGATAGTCTCATCTCCAGTAATATCTGTAATATGAATAATAGTGTTATTATAAGAACTGTAAATATGAGCTACTCCCCATCTTGTGTTATTGCTTCTTCTCTCAACCATTTTTATTTCTTCTCCTTACTATCCTTTTTTTCTTTCTTCTCTTCTTTAGGAGCTTCTTTCTTTTTTTCTTCAACAGCCTTTTTCCCTTTAGGCTCTTCCTCTTCTTTCTTCTTTTTAGGAGCTGGAACTTCCTCTTTAGGAACTCTTTCCGGATGATCTTCATTTGCAAAAGGAGACTTAATTGCAAAAACAACCTTCTGCTCCTCATCTCCAGAAACCAAATAACCTGTATTAGTAATCTTATTATTGCCAACAGCTATATGCCTATGTATAACAGCCTGCCTTGCCTGATTAATTGACCTTGTCAACCCTTTCTTAAAAACAATAGTCTGCAGCCTTCTGTCAAGAATATCCTTTGAAGTCATATTAAGAACATCTTCAAGCTGTGCTGATTCTTCTATAAGCTTAAACTTCTTCAGCTTTGTTAACAAATTCTTCTTCTCAAGCTCGTTCTGTTTGCTTTTCTCTACAACAAGCTTCTTAACCTGACTAGAATATTTTTTCAAAAGTGAATTTACTCTCCAAATCTCCTTCTTATTCTTCAGCCCATACTCTTTCATAAGAACTTTCTCTACCTCAATCCTTTCAGTCTGCCAAGGATGTGATGGCTTTGAATACTTTTTCCTTTGTTTCTTTGGATCTCCCATATTTCACTCCGTAAAAAACCAATACTTACGTCTTACCCGCTTTAGCATTAGGGTTTCTCTTTACGCCCATAACCTTACCTTTATTTCTTCTGAAATTTGATTTAGTTCTCTGCCCTCTAACTGGCAGATTAAATGCATGCCTTACACCTTTATAACATCTTATAGTCTTCATTCTCTTAACATCATTCTCTTTTGCAAAATCTAAATCCCCTCCAGTAAGATGCATATCTTTACCTGTTTCAACATCATTTCTTCTGTTAAGCATCCAAACCGGAATATTGGCTTCTAACGGATTATCTATAACCTTGTTAATCTTCTCAGTTTCTTCCTTAGAAAGATAC
>Ga0187833_10001153_pt1 | contig 30697 bp, 33 predicted proteins | sample ETNtaG_37_FD_167968 | JGI IMG/M metagenome (GOLD analysis project Ga0187833, IMG submission 167968) | Marine microbial and viral communities from oxygen minimum zone, Eastern Pacific Ocean - ETNP2014_SV_400_PacBio MetaG (Illumina Assembly) | ecosystem: Environmental > Aquatic > Marine > Hypoxic...
GTATGATGCCCTGGCGTTTTCCTTTCCCTCCCGGGTCAGGCGTTCAATGTCACGACCACTGCGGCTGATGCGATAAATCTGTGGCCGGCCGCTACGATCAGAGGTAAAAACCAAGTGCCGGCCGTCTGGGGACCAAGCAGGCTCGGTGTCGATTGCCGGGTGACGCGTCAATTGCCGAATCTCACCAGACGCTACCTGGAGCACGTAAATATCCGTGTTGCCCTTGACCGAAATCGTCAGCGCCAACCACTTGCCATCCGGGGACCAGGCCGGTGCACTCGCTGCCCCTTCAACCTGCGCAATAGTCCGGCGGTTGCCAGAATTAATATCCTGCAGCCAGATGTTAGCGCCAGAAGTGGCATTGGAGAACGACACGTAGGCCAACCATTCGCCATTGGGCGACCAAGCCGGTGACAATACCGGCAAATTGGTTGTCTGTAGAATCTGCTGGGGGTCGTGACCATCGGAATCAGCCACCATTAACCGGTACAGGCGGTCGCCGTTATTCTGTTGATTCATCGTCACATAGGCGATGCGGGTATCAAAAGCCCCGCGAACGCCCGTCATCTCATAAAAGATTCGGTCACTGATCTGATGTGCTACCTGACGCAGTTGTGCCGCACTAACAGAAAAACGCAGGCCTACCTTGATTCTTTCACGGTAAATATCCAGCAACTGGAAGCTGACCTCAAACTGATCGGGACCTTTCTCTATCACCCGGCCAATCACCAATGCTTCAGCTTTGATCAGGCGCCAATCCTTGTAGCGAACCTCGGTGATCTCGCTTGGCTTAGAGAGAAAATCAGCAGCTGGCAATAAATCAAAACGGCCTGAGCGGTGCAGATCTGCCGCAATGATTTCGCGAATATCCTCAGGTGGCTCGCCGTCACCATGCCAACGAAATGGGACTGCAGCAATCGGGGTACCTGAATCCTCGCCCTGGGTAATTTCAATAGTAAGGGCTGCGAACGCAGAGGTAGGAAGCAACACCACGCACCCAGTCGATAACGCCAGCAACATTCCCGCAACAAGCCTTCTCATCGTCGCTATTTTCCTATGGGTCAGGGTTTAAAAACAAAGTTAAATTCTTTCAGGTACTCGTAATAACGAGGCTCAGTGGGAAACGGCAAAGGAGAGGCCTTGAAAATAGCATTTTCGGCCGATTCGTCCAGACGTGAATCCCCACTTTTTTTAGTGATAGTCACCGAGATAACGTTTCCATCCCTATCTACCTTAACAAGAAACGAGACGCTCATGCCGCTAAAGTCTCCTGGCTCGCTCCAGTTACTGCTGACCCGCTGCTGGATTGCCCAAACCAGCGCGCCAAAGGCAGACACCGCCTCTTGTTCATCGCGCTCGAGCTGCGCCTGGGCCTCAGCCGCTTCCCGAGCCTTTTTCTCGGTGGCTTTGCGTTTTTTCTCAACCTCGGCCTTTTTCTTTTTCTCAGCCGCCTTTTTCTTCCTTAAAGCCTCTTCTTTCTTCTTTTTTTCAGCCGCTTTCTTCTTCTCGGTGGCTTTGCGTTTTTTCTCAACCTCGGCCTTTTTCTTTTTCTCAGCCGCCTTTTTCTTCCTTAAAGCCTCTTCTTTCTTCTTTTTTTCAGCCGCTTTCTTCTTCTCGGTGGCTTTACGTTTTTTCTCAGCCTCGGCCCTTTCGATCGCGGCCAGATCTATTGCTTTTGCCTGCACCGGTTTACCCGGCAAGGGCTCGATCACCTGGGGCTGAAACCACAAACTCACCCCAATCAGTGCGCCAAAAATGATATGAATCAGAACCGCGTATATAAAACCCCGAATCGGACTGGCAGCTTTGCGCGGACTCCGACTCACCGGCGATCAATGTTCCAACGAGTCGGTCACCAGTCCCACACCAGGCACACCGGCTTGTTGCAGCAAAACCATTGCCTGCACAACCGCATCATAACGGACATTCTTGTCTGCGCGAACCAAGAACTCGGTCTTGGGGCTGTTGCGCAACACAATGTCCGCCTTGATTCGGATCTCCTGGATATTGGTGATCGGGTTGGGATCATCATTGATGAAATACTGCTCCGCCTTGTCTACGTGAACCACGAAAGGTTCCTTGCTGTCTTCTGACACTGCGCGGGCATCAGCCTGGGGTAACTCGACGGTGACCCCCTCCATCATTAACGGTGCGGTAACCATAAAAATCACCAACAGCACCAGCATGACATCAATATACGGTACAACGTTAATCTCGCTCATCTGGCGTTTGTGACGACGTGGACGCATTACAATGACCCGGGAGAATCCGTTAGCCGCGCCGCTGGCCACTCACGGCCTGTCGATTGACGATACTGAGAAATTCTTCGACAAAAACATCGTAACGGGCAATCAGTGACTCAGAGCTAGCGGAATAACGGTTGTAGGCGATAACGGCCGGAATCGCCGCGAAAAGACCCATGGCGGTCGCTATCAGGGCCTCAGAAATTCCCGGCGCAACGGTTGCAATAGAAACACTCTGCATTGCGCCCAGCGAACGAAAAGAATTCATGATCCCCCATACGGTGCCGAAAAGACCTACATAGGGGCTGATAGAGCCCACCGTTGCCAGAAACGGTAGGTGCGCTTCCAACGATTCGACCTCGCGGCTAAGGGCTACGCGCATTGCCCGCTGTACGCCCTCAACCAGATCGGTACGCTCTATCGCTGTGTTACCTGCAAGCCGGGTGTACTCCCGATAACCTGAAACAAAGACGCCGGTCATACCGATCGGCTCAACGCCGCCCTCGGTACAACGCCGATACAAACTGTTAAGTTCCCCGCCAGACCAGAAGTCAGCCTCAAAATCGTCTGCCTCCCGGCGCAGTTTTTTCAGTGAGTTGGCTTTGGTAAAAATAACTGTCCACGATACCAGCGATGCCGCCACCAAAATCAGCATGACCAGTTGCACCAGCAGGCTTGCCTGGAGTACCAGTTGTAGGATCGACAGCGTTTCATTGCTCACTGCGAGTTTGACTGCTTCGTTCATCGGTTGTTACTCACCCTCAAAAAAGCCGGCAAAGGCCGGGGCCGCGCGGTGCGAATATTAATGCAGGCCAAACGCACCACACCGGTACATAGCGCTTCCCCAGATCGGGTCACCGCCTGAGACAGTTCTACACTCGCGGGGCGTTGCTGGGCTACCTGTACAGATACCTCCAGATTGTCGCTCAAACGTGCCGGACGCAAAAACTCAAGCTTAGCCGAGCGCACGACAAACATTGCATCTTCATTATGGGCCAGCACGGCAAGGTCTACGCCCCGCGAGCGCAGCCACTCACTGCGTGCCCGTTCCATAAATTTAAGGTAGTTAGCGTAATAAACAATTCCCCCGGCATCAGTATCCTCGTAATAAACCCGTACCGGCCAACGGAACACTGCATCCGACCCGATCATAAAACAGTCATGCGATACCCATCGGTGGGCTCAACACTATAGGAAAAACGCCTGCCAACCCTGTCAACAGCGTGAGAATTTCCTGACCTTTTCATGGTGCGGAGCCTTCGGAGGCTCCAGGAAAAAGGCCAGTCTGAGGGCCATCACTTGCGGGCAGAGCCAGACCAAAGTGGCGGTATGCGGCCCGGGTAGCAGCACGCCCTCGGGGGGTACGCATCAGAAATCCCGACTGAATAAGATATGGCTCCACAACATCTTCTAAAGTGCCGCGCTCCTCTCCAATCGCAGCGGCAAGACTGTCAACACCCACTGGGCCGCCATCGAATTTTTCCATAATGGCAAGCAACAAACGCCGGTCCAACGCATCGAGACCAAAACCATCGACCTCGAGCAAATCAAGTGCGCTGTCGGCGATCTCACTGCTGATCGCGCCATCCGCCTTAACCTGAGCGTAATCACGGACTCGGCGCAATAATCGATTGGCGATACGCGGCGTACCACGGCTGCGCCTGGCAATGGCATCAACACCATCGGCATCACTGGGAACAGCAAGGATGCGTGCCGAGCGCTCGACAATCATTGCCAGTTCCGAGGGCTGATAAAATTCCAAACGCTGGACAATGCCAAAACGATCACGCAACGGGGAAGTCAGCAGGCCAGCACGAGTCGTGGCGCCCACCAGAGTAAACGGTGGCAGATTCAACTTTATTGAGCGAGCGGCTGGACCCTCACCGATGATGATATCCAACTGATAGTCCTCAAGTGCCGGGTAAAGAATCTCCTCTACCGCTGGACTCAAACGGTGAATCTCGTCTACGAAAAGCACATCGTGTGGTTCAAGATTGGTTAATATCGCTGCCAGATCCCCTGCCTTCTCCAAAACCGGACCGGAAGTCTGGCGCAGATTCGCACCCATCTCGTGTGCCAGGATATGGGCCAATGTAGTCTTGCCCAAACCCGGCGGACCAAATACCAGGACGTGGTCAAGCGCCTCCGCTCGACCTTTGGCAGCGGTGATAAAAATCTCCAACTGCTCACGCACCTTTGGCTGGCCAATAAAGTCATCCAGACGTAACGGCCGCAGACTGCGGTCCAACACCTGTTCCTGGGAGGAATCGCCCTGATGGGTCGGGTTTATCACCGGGTCGTGGTCACTCATGTCGTGTCTCCAGAAATCGCCTTGAGTGCCTCACGGATGAGGGATTCAACAGCCGAGCCATCGTCTGTATCAACTGAGCGTACCGCACGACCCGCCTCAGCCGCGCGGTATCCTAAGGCCACCAATGCACTGATTGCATCCTGTTGGGGGGTTAACCCAGCAGCCGACGGGTCGGTACCAGAATCACTGATGCCATCGAGCCGATCACGTAATTCAATGACCAGACGTTCAGCGGTCTTGCGGCCAATGCCAGGCACCCGGGTCAGTTGAGCAACATCACCAGCACTGATACAGGCAACCAGATCATCCGCTGTCAGTCCAGAAAGAATCGCCAATGCGACCCGTGGCCCAACGCCGCTGGTCTTCAGCAACATACGGAACAGGTCGCGCTGGCGCCGGTCAGTAAAGCCAAACAGTAGGTGAGCATCATCACGTATCGCCAGGTGTGTATACAGTGAAACGCTGGCGCCGACTTCCGGCAGATTGTAAAAGGCAGTCATTGGCGCTTCCAGTTCATAGGCAATGCCTCTTACATCAATCATCAATTGTGGCGGCTGCTTATGTACCAACGTACCGCTGACCTGGCCGATCACTGTCTCACCCCACCGAAGTTACGATCCGCCAGTTCGGACATGACTGATTCCTGGCGTTTGCGAACTTGCGCCAGGTGCACATGACAGATTGCGCAGGCCAATGCATCAGCAGCATCCTGTGGCGGCTTATGATCCAGACCCAACAGAACTCTCACCATATGCTGTACCTGCTGTTTGCTGGCCCGGCCAGTACCCGTAATTGAGCGCTTGATCTCCAAAGCGCTGTATTCGCTAATCTCCAACTCATTATGCGCCAAGGCCAGAAGAGCGCTGCCACGAGCCTGCCCCAATACCAACGCAGAGCGCGGATTGGTTGACATAAACACTTTCTCAATGGCGCCTGCCGTGGGTCGGTGCTGATCGATGGCGTCGCATATACGGCCGTGAATCGTTACCAGGCGGGATCCCAGTGAGCCATCACCGGCACGCACACACTCGCTGTAAATATAGTGCAAGGACTGGCCACGCGCCTCAACGACCCCGATACCTGTGACCCGGGAGCCTGGATCAATACCAATAACCCTGATGTTTTCCACGGGCATACCGCGCCAGGTTATCAGCCCGACGCCGCCATCTCCTCGGGGAAACTGGCATTGGTAAACACGTCCTGTACGTCATCCATCTCTTCTAGGGCATCTACCAGGCTCACGACTTTCCGGGCATCATCACCGTCAAGTTCGGTTTCTGTCGCTGGACGCTGCACTATCTGAGCTATCTCTGGCTCCAAGCCCTGCTGTGCCAGCGCGGCGCGAACGGTGTCAAATAGTTCCGGAGTTGTGATCACCTCGGTCGATCCGTCCAGCGCGGTTTCCACTTCCTCAGCTCCAGCAACAACGACCACCTCCATTACAGCTTCTTCATCCACTGTGGGTGCAAAAACAAACAGTCCGATCTTACTGAAAAGATAGGCGACCGAACCTTCTGTGCCCAGATTACCGCCATGCTTGCTGAAAAGATGACGAACCTCTCCTACCGTCCGGTTACGATTATCGGTAGTGCAGTCAACCAGAACGGCCACGCCCCCGTGAGCATAACCCTCATAACGCACCTCTTCGTAAGATACTCCCTCAAGCTCTCCAGTACCCCGCTTGATCGCGCGATCAACAGTATCTCGAGTCATGTTTCCAGCGAGCGCTTTTTCCACCGCAGCACGTAACCGGGGATTAGATGCGCTATCACCCCCACCCGCGCGGGCAGCCACGGTGATCTCCCGGATCAACTTGGTAAACAACTTGCCCCGCTTGGCATCCTGGGCCGCCTTGCGAAACTTGATATTGGCCCATTTACTGTGTCCGGCCATCTTGGTCGCCTCTTCCCCGGCCTAATTGCCTGATCAGTACTAAGTTAACAGTGTGATTACACCTGTTCTGCAATCACCTGCGCCAGCGCAGCCCGATTTGTCCATGACCACAGGGTATGTTCTGCCACTGCCAGATCCTCCCAACAGCTTTGGTCATGCTCGGACGAGTTTAACTTGACCGGGCACCGCGCCGGGAGTTCCAGTGAGAAAAAATGCTCAATATTCTCCACCACGCCCGGACCATACCAGTGGCGGTACTCAGGCAGGATATAAAAGGGCCGGCTGAAATACCAGTCACGCCAGCCCGAAGCCCTCTCGAGGCCGGTCTCTTCAAACACTTCACGCCGAGCTGCCTCGGCAGGGGTTTCACCACCCCAGTTCAGACCACCGGTCACGGATTGCCAAAAACCGCTTCGTATCCGCTGCAAGAGTAATGTCTCGCCGGCCACAGTATAGATAACTACCAGGACCGATTCCGGCCGCTTGTAGCGTACCGGTGGCAACAAAGCCTTCGCACTCACTCCATCGCCGTCCCGTCCGGGCGCTGCGGGGTAGCACGGCGAAGGCCCAGCTCCCGCAACTGATCATTGTCGATATCGCCCGGGGCTTCGGTCAACAAACAGGATGCCTTTTGCGTTTTGGGGAATGCAATCACATCGCGTATCGAGCCTTCACCCGCCACCATCGAAACAATCCGGTCGATACCGAAAGCGATTCCGCCGTGCGGCGGTGCACCGTATCGCAGTGCATCAAGCAAAAAACCAAAACGGGTTTGCGCCTGCGCCTCATCAAGACCTAAAGCTGCAAAAACTTGCTGCTGGACTGCCCTTTGATGGATACGGATTGAGCCGCCGCCAATCTCGGTGCCATTTAGCACCATGTCATAGGCGCGCGATCGCACGGCTCCTGGGTCGGTCGCCAGGTGATCCACATCTTCGGTGTGCGGCGCCGTAAACGGGTGGTGAAGCGCCACCCAGCGCCCGGCCGCGGCATCTTCTTCAAGCAGTGGAAAATCAACCACCCAAAGCGGTCGCCAGCCTGGCGTAACCAGGTCGAGATCATGGCCAAGACGTATCCGAAGCGCGCTAAGCGCATCGTTGACGACCCGCTCGCGGTCTGCACCAAAAAACAGCAGATCGCCATCTTCGGCGCCAACGCGGTCGAGTAGTTCGCTAACTACGGTTTCGGGCAGGAATTTCAGTATCGGCGACTGCAGCCCGCCGATGCCATCGCTGAGTTTGTTGACCTTGATATAGGCGAGTCCACCGGCGCCGAACTGTTTAACCAACTCGGTGTAACTATCGATCTGCTGGCGACTGAGGGAGGCGCCGCCTGGAACCCGCAACACGGCTACCCGACTCCCAGGCGTACCGGCTGGGCCCGCAAATACCTTGAATTCAACCTCGGCCATCAGATCCGCCACATCGACCAGCTCCAGCGGGATACGAAGATCTGGCCGATCAGTACCAAAACGCCGAACAGACTGGGCATAAGTGAGCTTTGGAAGCGGGTCTGGCAGATCGATTTTTAAAACGCTTGAGAAGACTTCACGCATCATGCCTTCCATAGCGCTCATGACGTCTGCTTCATCAATGAAGGACATCTCGATATCAAGTTGGGTGAATTCGGGTTGACGATCAGCTCTTAAGTCTTCATCACGGAAACATCGAGCTACCTGGTAATAACGCTCGAATCCCGACACCATCAACAATTGCTTGAACAATTGCGGCGACTGGGGCAGTGCAAAAAACTGACCAGGCTGCGCCCGGCTCGGCACCAGATAGTCACGTGCCCCCTCAGGGGTAGACCGGGTCAGCACCGGGGTTTCTATCTCGACAAAATCCCGCTCATCAAGATAATGGCGTAATGCCCGTATCAGGCGATGACGCAACCGCAGGTTGCGTTGCATACGTTCGCTGCGAAGATCCAGATAACGGTAACGCAAGCGCACTGCTTCACCGGTCTCGACGTCCTCGATCTGGAAAGGCAGGGGATCGGCACTATTCAAAATAGTGAGTTCCAGCCCTAATACTTCGACAGCGCCAGTCGGTAGATCTGGGTTGTGGGTACCTTCCGGGCGTAAGCGGGCTTTGCCGGTAACGCGCAGCACATACTCATTGCGTACCGTTTCGGCCAGAGCAAACTGTTCGGCCCGATCTGGATCAAACACAACTTGTACCAGGCCGCGCCGGTCACGCAGATCGATAAATATCACACCGCCGTGGTCGCGTCGGCGCTGAACCCAGCCACACAACACGACTTCACGAGCAACAAAGGATTCGTCAAGCTCGCCACACAGGCAATCACGTTGTTCTGATGTCACGTTGTTTCCTGGCGCCACAGATGTCACCCGCAAAAGCCGTTAGGCCGACTCAGAGGTGGAGGAGGAGGTGCCCTTTTTTCCGGCGTCAGATTTTCCCAACGAAGAAGTCGTTTCAGACGATTTTGAAGCGGTAGAGCTCTTGGATGTTGAGTCTTTGCCGCTCGCGCCAGATTTCGCTTCTTTAGAGGAGTCAGCCTTGGTGCCGTTAGTTTTCTCTTTTTGCTTGCCCGAATTTTTAAAATCGGTTTCGTACCAACCAGTGCCCTTCAAGCGAAAGGCGGCGGCCGACACCTGCTTACGCAAAGAGGCTTCACCACACTCCGGACAAAATTTCAGCGACTCATCTGACAACTTCTGCAAAGCTTCCAGGTGATGATCGCATTGTTGACAGACATACTCGTAGATTGGCATGGGCAGATTCCAGAAAACAGGGCTAGGCTGGCTGACTCATAGCGAGCAGCAGAACCCCTAATTATACCTTCTGCTGGGACAGTACTTAAGTATCTATCTCGGATGTTTTGCTGAACAGCCTGACTTGAGCCCCAGCCAGCATCCCAGCCAGCTGGCGTCGGATCATCCACAGGCATGCAAGGGACGGCAAGACCATAACCGCGGTAATCACGAAGAAAATGCCCCAGTCGCCGTCCAGCCAGTCCACCAGAGAGCCTGAAGATGACGCGAACAGCGTCCGCCCAGCGGTACCGATTGAGGCCAGCAGGGCATACTGGGTCGCGGTGTAAGTTCGGTCGACCAGCATCGAGATAAATGCCACAAATGTCACCGTGGCAAAAGCACCGGTCAGATCATCCATCACCACGGCCAGGGCAAAAAGCCCTTCCGATTTCCCGGACCACGCCAACACCGAGAACAACAAATTGGTTAAGGCCATCAGGATTCCAGACAGGAACATCGCGCGTACCAGGCCTGTCCGGGCGGCAAAAAGCCCGCCCAACAGCGTAAAAAGCACTGTAGTCACCCAGCCGATGCCTTTGGAATAAAAAGCGATATCGGTTTTTGAAAAGCCTATTTCCTTGTAAAAAATGATCGACATGCGGCCCAGAAAAGCCTCGCCGATCTTAAAAAGGAAGATAAATCCCAACACAGCCAGGGCGATGGCAACCCCATTACGTCGGAAAAAACTCGCTAACGGAGCCACCAGCGTCCCACCCAGCCAGGCCACAAGCCCCGCAAGTAGTCCGCTGAAGTGCAGCCGCGAGCGAATCAGTGTTTCATCGTGCGATTGCGCCGCGGCACGATCTACCGGCGGTGGCTCGGACACAAACATCAAGGCGATATTGCAAACGATCACGACCATACCCAACGCCAGGAATGTGGCCTGCCAGTAGTTTGCGACGCCCGCGTTCTCAAAGGCCTGCGCAGTCGTCAGTGCAGCAACACCGCCCAGTTTATACCCGGTCCACCACCCTACGACAGCCACCGCAGCGCCTGCCGCCATCGCACTGCCTTCAGTCGAATTCACCTGTTCGATACGCAGTGCATCAATCGTGATGTCCTGAGTAGCCGAGGCGATAGCAATAACCAGCCCAATGGTGATAACTCCGGCCAATCCCGCAACCGGGTCCGATCGACTCCAGATTACCAGGCAGATCAGAATGACCGACTGCATTAAAACTATCCAGGCGCGCCGGTGACCCAGCCGGGCCGTCAGCCAGGGTATGCGAATCCGGTCGATCAGCGGTGCCCACAGGAAATTGACCGCATATACCCCAAAGATCAACCCAGCCCAGCCGATCGTACTGCGGCTGAGGCCATCTTCCTTCAGCCACAGGCTGAGAGCACTTCCAATCAGCACCCAGGGGAAACCACTGATTAGTCCCAGCAGACCAATACGGGCCATACGCCGATCGAGGTAGATACTGAAGGTCTCAGCGAAAGACTGAGTCCCACCTTGTACCGTCTTGCCAGAGTTCATCTTAGCCTACCCCCGCCAGACGCCCTGAATAACGACACCTGAGGGCTGGGGAATAGTCATGGTTTGGCGCGCAGCCAACGGTCGCTGACCCGGTAGTCAATAATGAGTGGCGCGTGATCTGAGAACCGCTCTGCCTTGTATATGTTGACGGCATGGGCCCGCGCGGCAATCAGGGGTGTGGCAATCTGGTAATCAATACGCCAGCCCACGTTCTTGGCCCAGGCTTGGCCTCGGTTCGACCACCAGGTGTACTGGTCTTCACCGGGCTCCACCTGACGGAAAACATCGATCATGCCTCCATCGGTAAACCACCAGTCCATCCACGCGCGTTCATCTGGCAAAAACCCTGAGTTCTTGCGGTTGCCCCGCCAATTCTTAAGATCGATCTCCTTGTGTGCGATGTTGATGTCGCCGCAGATAATATATTCGCGCCCGCTGGCGGCGAATTTCTTTAGCATTGGCTTCAGGCGCTCCATCAACTCATATTTAAACTGCTGGCGTTGATCACCGCTGGAGCCTGAAGGCAGGTATAGCGATACCACACTGAGCCGCCCGTAATCCGCCTGGACCCAGCGGCCTTCACTATCTAAATCTTCCCAGCCCAAACCCTCACGAATATGATCTGGCTTGCGCCTGCAGTACAAAGCCACCCCACTGTAACCCGGGCGCTGTGCATCCACGTAAGCGATGGTGTAGCCGATCGGGTAAAACTGCTCGCCCGCACGCTTGGCACTCTGGGCCCGGGTTTCCTGCAAACAGACAAAGTCTGCCTTTTGCTTTGCCAGCCACTCGAAAAACCCTTTGCGCTCTGCCGCCCTTATACCATTGACGTTAACGGTTATTATTCGCACCTGTGAAATCCTCTGAATCCGACTTTCCAATCAATGGCGCCAACCTCTAATACCGAGCATGCGTTCTTGCAGTTTGCACTCGATGCGGGGGTATTGCGCTTCGGGGAGTTTACCCTCAAATCTGGTCGGGTCAGCCCGTACTTCTTTAACGCCGGCCTATTCAATAGTGGTACGACGCTGTCGACACTTGCAAACTTCTACGCAGCAGCCCTGCACGAGGCCGAGCCAGCATCTTTTATGCTATTTGGCCCGGCCTACAAGGGAATACCGCTCGCTGTAGCCACTGCGGTCGCGTTAGCGAACGAATACAAACGTGACATCCCTTTCGCATTTAACCGCAAGGAAGTAAAGGATCACGGGGAAGGCGGGCAACTCGTGGGTGCGACTATCAGCGGTAACGTGGTAATCATCGATGATGTAATTACTGCCGGCACATCCGTGCGCGAGTCGGTCGACATCATACGCGCTGCAGGCGCCACGCCCGCTGCGGTGATTATCGCTTTGGATCGAGAGGAAGCCATCACTGAAGACGGTCGAGGTGCCATAGATTTCGTGACTGACGAGTTTGGTTTGCGGGTACATGCGCTGGCGCGGTTTTCGAGCCTGATGGATTTTCTCGCGGGTAAACCAGAGCTGGCTTCTGAGCTTGAGTCCCTACAGGATTACCAGGCCCACTACGGCAGCGCAAAAACCGTTCGCTAACAAGCGGTCGGTAGTGCGTATCGGCTGACCATACCATTAGGGATAGGCTCAACGACATAGAGTGAAAGACGGCCCGGCATACTATTCCAGGGTAGGCGTGAACTCAAAGATCTGCCTCCCATTGAGGTTTGATACATTGCTATCCTTGGTGCCGAGTTACAACTGTTTTGTCAATCCTCGAGGGGCAAGCTTCCTAATTGCTCAACCAAACGGTAAAAAACCTCAAAATTACGGTTGGAACGCTCAAACAATTGCTCAAAAAACTCAACCCGATCATGATATACACCGATTGACGTCAATTTCGCGTTATTGAGATTATCATCGAACCAGTTACCCCAGTCATTAGCGTCACCGGCACGCCGCATCTCGTTGTAATCGGCCTGCAACTGATCGAACACGGCAAGCTTTCGCCAGCGCATCTCCTCAACCCCAAGACCGCGCACATACAGAGCGCCCAATTCGGCGCGGGCTTTATGGATCAGATCGACGACAATGTCCCGCTGTAACTGAATTTTCTCAAAGCCAGCGATATCGGCCTGCTGGCCGCTGCTCGCCAGCCAACGTCGCGTGCCTTCGCGCTCAACAAAGGTGGCAAACGATTCATTGAATGTCGTATCGTCCTTGATATAGACCCGCTCATGTGCGAGCTCGTGGAACACCAACCCAGCTAAATCCGTATCAGAGTAACTCAGAACTGAACTGACAACCGGATCTGCAAACCAACCCAGAGTCGAATAGGCTGCAACCGGGCCGACTGATATCTCAAATCCCTGCACGGCCAGACTATTTGCAAAAGCCACGGCATCAGCTTTTTTGAAATATCCCTGGTAGCCGACGCAGCCGGCAATCGGGTAACAGAAAAGCTCAGGTTCCACAGAGAATTCTGCGGCGGCAAATACATTCCACATGACAAAGTCACGCTCGATATCAACGTAGCGCCGGTAACTGCGATTTGCCGGGAGCGCCAGAACCTCACCCGCGAATTGACGAACGCTTTCAACCAGGGTCAGGCGTTCGCGGATACCCTCCGGTGTTTGCGGGTCAGCCAGTACCTCACCAATCGGTCGACTATGCCAGAGCAACTCTGACTGCCCAACAGTCGCCTGAGTGTAAAAAGCGGCACTTTGGCAGCCACTCAGCAGAAGTAATGCAATTATCCCTGGCAATAAACCATGTCGATAATTCGGTCTCGAGATGGCCAGATCCCATAGCAACAACCAAAATATAGGCATCGAAACAGTTTTTCTCATCAGAGCGAGGAATAATTGCTATCGTGGCGGCAATGGAGCATTGTCTTCCACAGTGTACCCTCCAGCGGGCTGACAACCACCGCTGAACACCAACCAGCAACAAACCAAATGCTCCGGCACACTTGGTAGCCTGTAAGAGCAGGAATAGAATCACATTCCCATAACTGCACTGCTTTACCCAATCGATTTAGCCCTAATGTCAGACCCCTGCGAACATCTTCAGTGCTACCTTGTCGGTGGTGCTGTACGCGATACCCTGCTGGGACTTTTAGAATCGGACCGCGACTGGGTAGTCATCGGCTCCAGTCCGAACGAGATGCGCCAACGGGGGTTTCGTGCCGTGGGCAAGGATTTCCCGGTATTCTTGCATCCGCGTACTGGTGAGGAGTACGCCCTTGCCCGACGTGAGCGCAAGACCGGACCGGGTTATACCGGATTCACCACAGATAGCCGTGCTGATGTCACTCTGGAAGAAGACCTTTCCCGGCGCGATCTGACCATTAACGCGATAGCGCAGGATGCTGACGGAACGCTGATTGACCCCTATGGCGGAGCCGCAGACCTTGCAGAAGGTATGTTGCGCCACGTCTCCACCGCCTTTGTCGAAGACCCGCTGCGGGTGCTGCGTGTCGCCCGCTTTGCGGCGAGATACCAGAACCGAGGTTTCACCGTCGCCCCAGAAACTCTGGATTTAATGAAAGACATCTGCCACTCGGGCGAGATAGATTCGCTGGTGGCCGAACGCGTCTGGCAGGAAACCTGCCGGGCACTGGCAGAACCGGCGCCGGCTGAATTCATCCGGGTATTACGTGCCTGCGGTGCCCTGGCACGGGTGTTCCCGGAAATCGATGCCCTTTACGATATCCCGCAAAGAGCCGACTTTCACCCTGAGGGAGACGCCCTTGTGCACACACTCATGGTGCTAGACGCAGCAGCCCAGATCTCTGCTGATACCAAAGTCAGGTTCGCTGCGCTGGTACACGACCTGGGCAAAGGCGCCACACCAAAGGACCAGTGGCCGCGTCACATCAAGCATGAACACCGCGGCGTACACCTGGTCAAAGCACTGTGCCAGCGACTTGGGGTACCCAATGATCATCGTGATCTTGCGATTCTCGTGACCGGGCAACACCTGCTGATGCACCGGCTGGACGAATTGCGCCCTGAGACTGTGCTCAAACTTTTGAACCGGCTTGACGCTTTTCGCCGCCCCGAGCGAATCGAATCTTTTGTGTTGGCCTGCGAGGCAGATTCCCGAGGCCGGGGCAATACTCCAAAAGGACCTTATGTCCCAGCGCAACTGCTCAACGACTATTTCAACGCAGCTCGGGCGGTTGATCTTTTCGACCTTGCCGATTCAGGCCTTGATGGCACCGCGAGACGCAATGAAGTAGAGCGACGCCGTACTGAGGCGATCAGTACCGTGCGCCCAAATCGCACAAAAGCCGATTAGCCTTACGGATTACCAGAACAGGATCAGCAGCCAAGCACCCAGGATCAACCGATAGAGCGCGAAGGGCAGCATACCGACCTGTGAGATAAATCGCAGGAACAACGCAACCACTGCCCAGGCACTGACAAACGCAACAGCCACGCCGAGTGCAAAAATCTCCCACTGGATCGCCTCAGGCGATCTCACCAGTGTTATGCCCTTGAAACTGCCAGCCGCGATGATGATGGGAACCGCCATCAAAAATGAAAAACGCGCGGCTGCCCGGCGCGACAGGCCGAGCATCAGCCCTGCGGTCATGGTGATCCCCGAGCGCGAGGTTCCAGGAATCAGTGCCAGCGCCTGAAAGGCGCCAATCAGCAGCGCATCTTTCAGATTAAGGTCTTGCATGGTCCGCCGGCGAGATGCCTGACGATCTGCCCACCACAGCATCAGACCAAAGAGGATCGTGGCACCAGAGATGACCAGAGGATCTCGCAAAAAGTCCTCTACCACCTCATCCAGCAATGCGCCCGCCGCCACGGCCGGTAAAGTGGCGATAATCAACAACCACCCCAAATGGCTGTTCTGTGAGCGGCCAGCGCTCCCCCACTGACGCAGCCAGCCGCCAGCGATATTGATCAGATCGTTGCGTAAATAACCCACCACCGCGAGCAGTGTTCCCAGGTGCACGGCCACATCAAATACCAGCCCCTGGTCAGGCCAATCTGCCAGGATCGGCAACAGCACCAGGTGTGCAGAACTGGAGATCGGCAAAAACTCGGTTACACCCTGCACGAGCGCAAGCCAGAATGCCTGTGCCGGTTCAATCATAGACTGGCACTGCGATCACGCAGGTCAAACCCCGTCAGAGGGCGCTCCATTGCCTTACCCAGCGCCATGACCTTGCATGCCTCCCCCATCTGCGACGGCAGCACCAACTGCTTGATCTGTGCAGCCCTTGCCAGAATCGCTCTTTGGTCATCATCGCCGCCCGGTGCTGCCAATTCCATCAGACCCAAAGACAACAGATAGGCCTCCTGGCTGGTGTAGCCCAGCAACTGCAGACCAGCCTCACGGCCGGCATCTGCCAGAGCCGAGAAATCCACATGGCAGGTGATGTCCTGCAGCCCTGGATATAAAAAAGGGTCATCGTGCGCACGGTGTCTATAGTGACAACGCAGTGTCCCGCAGGCACGCTGTGACAGGTAGTACTCATCACTTGGAAAGCCGTAATCAAAAATCAGGGCAACGCCTTGCTTCAGGCAAGACGCCAGCGCCCGGATCCAGGCATGGGCCCGTGGGCACGCCTCAGTAACATAGCCCTCGGCCAGCTGGTGCCTTTGTGCCACCTGCGCCTCCATTCCATCTGCATCCAGATCATCCATCCAATCCCAGGCAAACGCATCTCCATCCAAACGCACTCCCGCACGTTGAAGCTGGCCACCTTCAACGCGAAACCGGGTTACCGGAAACGCATCCACCACTTCATTGGCCAGGATCAGCCCATTAAAAGGTGATTGCGGTAGTGACTCCTGCCACTGCAGCGTTACCCCGTACCGCTTGCATAAAGGGGTCAACCGCTCGTGCTGGCGTTGGCGCAGATCGGGGCTGATCTCCACGATGTTGTACTGTGAGGGCAGTCGACCACTTTGCGCCAGCGCGGTGATCAATGTCTCGGCAAGCGCCCCGCTGCCGGCACCGAACTCAAGCACCGCCGCATCAGGGACCGCCGCGAGAATCTGCTCTGCCTCACGAGCCAGGCAGTGTCCAAATAATTCACCCATCTCCGGCGCAGTGACAAAATCACCGTCTTCACCGAATTTGCGAGCGCCGGCTGCGTAATAACCCAGGCCCGGCGCATACAGGGCGGCTTCCATATATTGATCAAAAGGCAGCACGCCACCGGCCGACCTGATCAACTCACGGATATACCTAGAAACGGCGGCGCTGTGTACCAGAGCGGCCGGGTCCAGGTCCGGCCAAACCGAATTTCGTGTTTTATTATTGCTAACCAACGTCGACTCTTTCATCTATTACGCACTACAACAGCTACGATTTCCTTTTTTTCTCTTGAGAAAAATTGAGGCCTGATCTTGCAACATTAACTCGTACAATCAAGCGAACGAAGTGAGGCCCCGCTTTATACACCACATAACGGCTAATCCACCCAAAGCGCGCCTTAAAGAAGTTTGATTAGACAGACAGACAGAACTTCTGTCAAAGTCACTCGAATAACTACAGTGCAGCCAAGAAACGGCGTACCGACGACGTTGGCCGCACCTCACAAACAGTAGACTTTCGACAGAGATTAAAAAAATCAACACAATCGACACCACTTATGAGTAGGTCTGAAAATTCTCTCGAGACAAAGGCCGTGCTGATCACTGGCGGAGCGCGTCGCATCGGTGCGGCAATCACACGCACGCTGCATGCGGCAGGCATGGACGTGATTGTTCACTATCGCCACAGCGCTGATGCCGCCTTGGCTTTGCAAGAAGAGTTGCACGCGCATCGTTCAGGATCAGTGACGCTGTGCCAGGCCGACCTGACGAACCCCGGCGCATGCGAAACACTGACGCAATGCACCCACCAGGCCTTTGGCCGTCTCGATGCCCTGATCAACAACGCCTCGGCTTTTTATCCGACCCCGGTGGATAGAGCGACTGAGGCCGAATGGGAAGATTTGTTTGCGGTAAATCTTAAAGCACCGTTCTTTCTGGCACAGGCATGTGCGCCGATGCTGGCCATGCACAATGGCGCCATCATTAACCTAGCGGACATTTATGCAAAAAGGCCGCTGGCACAGCATCCGATCTACTCGGCAGCCAAGGCCGGATTGATTTCCCTGACTTGCTCGCTGGCGCGCGACCTCGGTCCGGATATTAGAGTCAACGCCATCGCACCTGGCGCTGTGCTCTGGCCCGAAACAAGCATATCCGATGAAAATCGAGATGAGATCGTGCAGCGTACACCGCTGCGACGGCTGGGCAGCCCTCAAGATATCGCACGTACCGTGCGCTTCCTGCTCCGGGATGCGCCCTTTATCACCGGCCAGGTCATTAATGTAGATGGTGGCCGCTCGGCAGTACTCTGACCTTTTTCCTGTTCACAGCTCCAGGTCAGCCAGTTCGAGCAACTGCTCCTGGCATACCGACATCGCGCCCCACAACTCGTGATAACTGCGCCCACTGACAGGATGGCAGACATCGGGAAGCACCAGACTGAGCGGCTTGAGCACGTGGGCGTACTTGAGTATCTCCCGGCGCGGCACGTCCATACCCTGGTCATAAAGGACGCTGTCGCCATATAACAACAGGTCGATATCGATCAGCCGCGAGGTCAAGTTGTCCTTGGCGCGCTGGCGACCCTGGCAGGCCTCAACATCATGCAATTGCTCCACCAACACATGAACCGGACGATCACTGTCAAACACCCCGACCAGATTTAAGAAGTACGGTCCGTTAAAACCAACGGCATCGCTTTTGAATACGGACGAGAAAAATATTCCAGGGTAAAGAGCTCTCAGGCGTGTTACTGCAATGCGAAGATTAGTTTCGCGCTCGATATTGCTCCCCAGACTGACAACAACCGGCCACATTCAGCGACTACCGCGCTCGATCTCAACGCCTACATCACCTGCCCCAGTGATTGCACCGCGTTTGTTGATGCGCACGCGACACCACTTTACACCGAACTCCTCAGATAATAGTGTCGCGATACCATCAGCGAGGGTTTCTACCAGGTTCGCCTCGGCTTCGCGTACATAGGTGCTCACCCGTTTGGCTACGTCTTTATAGCTCAGGGTATCCTCAAGCGCATCGCTGGCAACTGCTGCCTTAATATCCCAGTCCATATCCAGATCAATAATCAGTTTCTGGGTGATCTGTCGCTCCCACTCCCAAACCCCGATCACGCATTCAATCACCAGGCCATGTACAAAAATTGTATCCAACGCGTTTCCCCTTGTCAGCCGGCTGTACCCAACCGCAGTTTATACTTTAGCCAGTATTGACCCAAACCCCAGTGTAATCTGCTGAAATGGAATACCTGCTTTTCTCGCTTGCTGGATACCTGCTGGGATCTATATCAAGCGCTGTGCTGGTCTCGCGACTGATGCATCTGCCTGACCCACGCAGCGAGGGCTCCGGTAACCCGGGTGCCACCAATGTCCTGCGCCTTGGCAACAAACCGGCGGCAGCACTCACCCTTGCAGGCGATGTCCTCAAGGGCATAGTGCCGGTGCTGGCCGCGTACTGGTGGTCAGGTGAGCCGTTGATCATCAGCCTGGCTGGCGGCGGGGCTTTTGTGGGACACCTGTTTCCAGTCTTTTTCGCTTTTAAGGGTGGCAAGGGTGTAGCAACTGCGTTGGGCATTTTTGCTGCCATCAATCCGCTACTGGCCCTCGCCCTGGCCCTGACCTGGCTGGGCGTGGCTGCGATATTCCGTTACTCGTCGCTAGCCGCGCTTGTCAGTGCGGTAAGCGCGCCAGCGTATACCTGGTGGATTACTGAAGAACCGGCTTATGCAACACTTGCCGTGATACTGGCCCTCATTCTGGTGTGGCGCCACCGCAAGAATATTCGCCAGCTGGTCAATGGAACCGAGTCACGTATCGGCAAGAAAAACTAGGCAATGCCCTCTTTCAGATCGGGAAGGTCGGCGAGACTCCATCGTGCGCGCACAGAAAAATCCAACCCCTCATGCTGGCCGGCCTGCAGCCTGAGGCTACCGGCATAAGCGATCATGGCGCCGTTATCGGTACAGAACTCGAGCCGAGGATAGTACACAGCCTTGCCACAGGCCATTGTCATCGCCTTTAAGCGCTCGCGTAACTCTTCATTCGCGCCCACCCCGCCGGCGACCACCAGTCGGCGCCGGCTGGTCTGTTCCAGAGCCCGGCGACACTTAATTACCAGGGTATCAACCGCGGCATCCTGGAATGCGCACGCAATATCGGCAATAGTCTGCTCATCCAACCCTCCTTCGGGTACCGCGTTTCGGGTATAGGTTTTTAGACCACTAAAACTAAAATCCAATCCAGGCCGGTCTGTCATGGGCCGGGGGAAACGCCAACGCGTCGAATCACCGTTGCGAGCAACTGCAGCGATAGCTGGGCCGCCGGGATAACTCAGCCCCAGCAGTTTCGCGGTCTTATCAAAGGCTTCGCCCACTGCATCATCCAAAGTACTACCCAAAAGCCGATAACGGCCGACACCAAGGACGTCCACCAGCAACGTGTGCCCACCTGACACCAGTAGCGCAACAAACGGGAAAGTCGGAGGTTCGTCTTCGAGCATCGGTGCCAGCAGGTGGCCCTCCATGTGATGAACGCCTACAGATGGAACCTGCCAGGCCCAGGCCAGGGCACGTCCAAGTGAGGCGCCCACCAATAATGCCCCGGTAAGGCCCGGCCCTGCGGTGTAGGCTACCCCATCGATATCGCGCCCCGGTACAGCCGCTGTTTTTAGAACCTGGTGCACCAGCGGCATCAGCACACGTACATGGTCTCGAGCAGCAAGCTCGGGCACCACACCACCGTAAGGGGCGTGAATATCTACCTGCGATGCCAAAGCGTGGGAACGCAAACCCCGCTCGGTATCAAAAACCGCAGCGCCAGTATCGTCACAAGACGTTTCTATACCTAGAACCAGCAATGTGATGCCCCACAGGCAAAAAGCCCGAATAATTTCGCATAAAATACGATGGCTTGAAGATGTGAATTATATCGGTCCACGCTTGATCTTTTTGCCAAGCCCCATTCCGAAGGAATACCCAGCTTATGGCCCAATCTCCTGTCCCTGACTTGAGGTTGTCTGCTAGCATGCACCCACAAGATCAGGGCATGGCATGTACTTTTGCGCATTTTCTGAGTAGAATACGCGACCTTTTTGATTGCCCGGAGAGCAGTCTATGCCTTCAGTGAAAGTCCGGCCGGATGAGCCGTTTGACGTCGCCCTACGACGTTTCCGCCGCGCCTGCGAAAAGGCCGGTGTCTTTACCGAATCACGCAGTCGCGAGCACTACGAGAAGCCAACTACCATACGCAAACGTGACGGCGCGGCCGCCGAGAAGCGTGAGAAGAAGCGCCTGGCCCGTCAGAACCCCTCGCGGATGCGCGCTCATTAAGTCTGCCCCCCTACGCCCTAGTTAATCCCCAGTTTTTCGTGACCACGCTCAAAGAGCGCATCGTCGCCGAGATGAAAGAGGCGATGCGTGCCAGGGAAGCCGTACGGCTTGACGCCATTCGCCTGCTGCGCGCTGCTATCCAGCGTCGCGAAATCGATGAGCGCGTCGAACTTGGCGATGAAGAAGTCCTGACGGTGATCCAGAAAATGATCAAGCAAGGGCGCGATTCCATCGCCCAATTTGAAAAAGGAGCGCGAGACGACCTGGTTCAAAAAGAAGCCGCCATGCTGGCAGTGCTGGAAACCTACCTACCGGAACAACTCGCCGAAGGTGAACTCACCGAATTGATCAATAAGGCTCTGAATGAAACCGATGCACAAAGCGTGCGCGATATGGGCAAGGTCATGGGCTGGCTCAAACCCCGTGTTCAGGGCCGCGCTGATATGGGCGCCGTGAGTAACGCTATCAAACAGAAACTCTCGACCTAAGACCGCTCAGCCATCCTCAGCGGCCAACCGAATGCCGTAACTTAAAGATTAGGTAGAGTATGACGCTGAGTAACCCGAGCGCCATACCCTGATGGGCTGCCGCCAGAGCTACCGGCACGTGCGTCAACAGTGTGCCGATACCCAGTACCACCTGCACCGTCGCGACTCCTGCCAGCAACAGTGCCGGCCCACGCTGACCTTCTAACTGCGGGTCGCGAATGATCCGAAAAGCCAAGACGAGTGCCAGAATGAAGGTGGAGATTGCCAGCAGCCGATGATTGAACTGCACAGTCGGTATGTTCTCAAAAAAGTTGCGCCACGCAGGATCAAGCACGATATAACCCGGCGGAATCCATTGGCCTGCCATCAGGGGGAAGGTATTGAAGGCGTGTCCGGCTTTGAGGCCAGCAACGAAGCCGCCCGACAACACAGTGATCAATGCCAGCAATCCGAGACCCCTGGCTGCACAGCGAATAGCAGCCGCTACCGCAGGTGCCGGGCGATATTCAAGCAGGCCGAATGCAACCCAGAGCATATAAAGGTAGATCAAAATGGCTGCACCAAGATGGGCTACCAGGCGATACTGGCTGACCTGTGGCACGTCGATCAGTCCGCTTTTCACCATGTACCACCCGAGCAGTCCCTGCAGTCCTCCCAGCATGAACATTACGATCAGATGCGGCGCCAGTGCTGGTGGCAAGCGCCGGCGCCAGAGAAAATAGACAAACCCCAGTGCGAACACCAAGCCGATGGACCGGCCCAGTACCCGGTGAGCGTACTCGAAGTAGAAAATAGTTTTGAACTCGGCCAGCGATATCCCAGTATTGACCTTGCGGTACTCTGGATACTCGCGGTAATGATCAAATTCATCCTCCCAGGCACTCTGGCTGAGCGGCGGCAATACCCCGGATGCGGGCTCCCATCGCACCATCGATAGGCCAGAGTCGGTTAGGCGAGTCACGCCCCCCAGGACCACCATGCAGAAAACCAGAGCACAGCATGCCAGCAACCAGGACGCCACAGCGGGGTTGGGAGGGATACGTCGGCTTTCAGGCAAAGGCGTGGCTTGGGTTGAAATAGTGCTCATCTTTAAATCTACCTTGGGCGCTTCACCTCACAGACCGGGGAGTCTACCCGGGTGAAAGGCTACGGCTCAAGGAATAGAGTCGGGAAAAACCTGAATGCTAATATCCTGCTGATCAATGAGGCATGAGAGACGATGAGCGGCAAAATTCCCCGGGAATTTATTGACGAACTGCTCGCGCGCATCGACATCGTCGAGGTGATAGACCAGCGCGTTCCCCTGAGAAAGGGCGGCAAAGATTTTAAGGCCTGCTGCCCTTTTCACAACGAGAATACCCCCTCGTTCACGGTCAGTCCAACAAAACAGTTCTACCACTGCTTCGGCTGCAACGCCAACGGCAGTGCCATCGGCTTTCTGATGGAGTTCGACCGGTTGAGTTTTGTCGAGGCGATTGAAGAACTGGCCCAGGCTGCAGGCCTGGAAATGCCTGATACCGGCCCGGAGCGTGCCCCGGATACCATCACGCCTGCCCTGCTCGAGTCTTTATCCAAGGCAAATCGTTTTTTCAAAGAACAGTTGCGCAGCCATGAAGGGTCAGCCGAGGTAATTGCCTACCTGAAAGAACGCGGACTCACTGGGGAGATCGCAGCGCTTTTTGATTTGGGGTTCGCCCCACCCGGTTGGGACAATCTGGCTCACACTGCAGCCGATGATGCCAAAGCACTGGAGATCATGGCGCGGGCAGGCCTGGTCGCGACTCGGCAGTCCGGAGGTTACTACGATCGTTTCCGCTCCCGGGTCATTTTTCCAATTCATGACAGTAAAGGTCGGGTGGTTGCTTTTGGTGGGCGCATCGTCGGTGATGGCGAACCCAAATACCTGAACTCACCAGAAACGCCGGTCTTTCATAAAGGCTCAGAACTGTACAACCTGCACCGGGCCCGCTCGCCGATCGCTCAGCACAACCATGCGCTGGTGGTCGAGGGATATATGGATGTAGTTGCCCTGGCCCAGTACGGCATCGACAACGTAGTCGCCACACTGGGTACTGCAACCACAACAACTCACCTGCAACGGTTATTTCGCCTCGCACCCTCGATCATCTTCTGTTTTGACGGTGACCAGGCGGGCCGTGCAGCAGCCTGGCGGGCCCTCGAAACAGCCCTACCGGAACTGGGCGGTGGCAGGCAGGCCAGCTTTCTCTTCCTGCCCGATGGTGAAGATCCGGACTCCCTGGTACGCAAGGAGGGCGCGCAAGCCCTGCGTGACCGGGGTGCCAATGCCAAGCCACTACCCGATTTTCTGTTCGAAAAGCTCGCCAGCGAAACAGACCTGACGCGAATGGACGGCAAGGCGCGGCTGGTGGAATTGGCCAAGCCCCTGCTGGCCAGGATCCCTGAAGGCCCGTTGCGTGAACTGATGCTCCAGCGTCTGCGCGAGCAGACCGGGGTCCACTCATCGGGGGTGACCCCCCTTCCTGCCTCAAGGGGTCAATCTCGCCCAAAAAGCAAGACGACTCAGCGGCTGACGCCAATGGCAACCGCTATCAGCCTTTTGCTGCAACGGCCAGGGCTCGCTGCAGCGCATGGCCTGCCCGAGCATCTCGACCCACAAACCACAGAGCCTGGAGTGGCTCTTCTGAAACAGCTGCATGGGATTGCCGCATCTAACCCAGAGCTGACCACCGCAGGACTGATTGAGCGATTTCGGGATACCGATGACGCTGGCACTCTTGAAAAACTGGCAAGTAAAGACCATCTACTAGAGCAGGAACAATTCTCACCGTTTTTCGCCGAAACTCTGATCACGCTCGAAGACCAGGCGCTGGCCCAGTCAATCAATAAGCTGGTAGCGCGTGCCGCCCAGGAGGATCTCGATGAAGACAGCAAAAGCCGTCTTGCCGACCTTTATCGTAAACGCGCAAGATTGCGCCACAGTCGAGAAGGCGACTGAAACCTGTGGGTTTGGCGAAAAATCACATGATATAATTGATAGGTTTTTACCTCATTTAGTATTATTTCCAGGGGGCCTCGTGTCTACAGATAGCCAAAGCCAGCAATCCGAACTCAAACAGCTGATCATCAAGGGTAAGGAACGAGGCTTCCTTACCTACCGTGAGATTAACGATCATCTTCCGGAAGACATGAATGACACCGATCAGATCGAAACGGTGGTCAACATGATCAACGACCTTGGCATCGAGGTCTACGACGCCGCGCCGGATGCAGACTCGCTGCTGCTGAAAACGGCCAACAGCGATGACGAGGAGGTAGTCGAAGAAGCCGAGGCGGTACTGACCACCGCTGTGGAAAGCGAGTTTGGTCGCACGACCGATCCGGTACGCATGTACATGCGCGAAATGGGCACTGTCGAACTGTTGACCCGCCAGGATGAGATACGCCTGGCCAAACGTATTGAGGACGGTATCAACCAAAGCGTGAATGCCATTGCCTCAGCGCCCGTGGTGATTGCTGAAATCATCCGCCTTGCCGATGAAGTAGATGCCGGCAAGATAAAACTTACCGAACTGCTGGTTCGCTTTATCGATCCCAACGCAATAGAGGAGGAGATTCCTCAGCCCGCACCGCCGAGTGAGGACGGCACCAGCACCGCACCGCTAGGGCCTGATCCAGAAGAGGCCAAGGAGCGTTTCCAGAGCATCCGCAAAGGGTTTAAGAGTCTGGAGCGCTGCAAAAGTCGCTACGGTATCGGCGCCTCACAGGTAGAAAAACACCAGGACAAACTGTCAGCTGAGCTAATGGAGATTCGCCTGGCACCCCGCCAGATCGACTACCTCTCGCAGGTGATGCGCGAAATTGTTGACGAGGTGCGCCGACTGGAAAGAGCCATTACCCAGATTTGTGTGCGCAAGGCGCGAGTTACACGCAAAACTTTTATTTCAAAGTTCGTTGGCCGGGAAGCCGAGCTTTTCTGGGTTCGCAGCATGATGCGTGGCAAAGAAGGCGACAAAGATATCCTTAAAGCCCACGCTCAGGAACTTGAAAGCCTGCGCAACAAACTCCAGCATCTGGAAAATATCTCGGGTCTGCGCATCAAGCAGATTAAGGAAGTTAATCGGCGCATGTCCATAGGCGAAGCAAAAGCCCGGCGCGCCAAAAAAGAGATGATCGAGGCTAACCTGCGCCTGGTTATCTCAATCGCCAAGAAATATACCAACCGTGGATTACAGTTCCTCGACCTGATCCAGGAAGGCAACATCGGTCTCATGAAAGCCGTGGACAAGTTTGAGTATCGCCGCGGCTACAAGTTCTCGACCTATGCCACCTGGTGGATCCGCCAGGCGATCACCCGCTCGATTGCTGATCAGGCACGTACCATCCGTATCCCGGTACACATGATTGAGACCATTAACAAGCTCAACCGCGTCTCTCGACAAATTCTGCAGGAAGAGGGTCGCGAAGCCTTGCCCGAGGAACTTGCCGAGCGCATGGATATGCCTGAAGCCAAGATTCTCAAGGTACTCAAGATCGCCAAGGAGCCGATCTCCATGGAAACCCCGATCGGTGACGACGAAGACTCACACTTGGGCGACTTTATTGAAGACAAGAACGTCGAGGCACCCGAAGAAGCCGCCTTGACCTCAGGCCTGACTGGGGCAACGGACGCCATCCTCAACAGCCTGACTGAACGCGAATCCAAGGTGATACGCATGCGCTTTGGCATCGGCCTGAACACCGACCATACCCTCGAAGAAGTCGGCAAACAGTTCGATGTGACCCGCGAACGGATACGCCAGATCGAAGCCAAGGCACTACGCAAAATGCGTCATCCCACACGATCAGAAAAACTGCGCAGTTACCTCGACTAACCAAACCAGGCTTTTTAAAAATATCCCAGACTAATGTCTGGGTTTTTTTGCCTCAAAGCCAGTAGCATCAATTCAAACATTAACTGTTAACAACTCTTATCCATAAGGCCTTTTGGCCGGTCGAACTATAAGCGTAGCGACAAAACACAGTGCTGCTGCAACGACCAGGAACAGCGCGATCCGATAAACAGTTCGCCAGAACCTGTTGGCCTTTTTCACGATTGCAAAATCAGTGACATATACTGTCTCGCACGCGCCATTCCCGGTATCAGTTCGTGTGGTACTGGTACCTCGGTCAAAGCGGGTCGCCTGGTTGCGATAATTTACCAACATGCCTTTGATCATGACCTGATCTCCCGGCGCGGCACTCATAATCAGGCGATGCAAATCTATGTCGTCAGTCAGCAGATGATTATTGGACAGTTGATCATCCTTGAATTGCTTAGCCGCCTGTCGGTCGGGCGGCTGTATGAAGCAGGTCCAGGGCCCACTGCGGTACGCCATTTTGCGAAAAACATCAGACCTTACATTGTCGCCCCACACGACACACAGATCCTTCACATTAAGAAAATCTTTCCACCGACGGTGATGATAGATATCGCCAAAGGAGCCACTCTCGTAATCTGTTACAACGACTCCGTTCAACTGATAGTCAAACAGTGGGGTTACGATGTAGGTCTGGGCATTTACTTGAGTCTTAAAGGAAGAACTTTGGGTTGGTGTTTGCAGCGGCTGGGTTAGAACAGTCTGATCAAAAAAACTTGGCGCAGGAAGTCGATCTTTTTGAAAAAAAGAAATGGCCAATAATGTGAGGGCGCCAAGCAGGCTTAGCTTGAAGATGCGCTCCAGGTGATCGAAAAACATACAGATTGGCAATCCGGTTTCAGGGTAAGGCGACTTTATGCTCCTGGATGGTGTTACCCCCATCCACCACTATCAGTTGACCGGTGATATAACTGGCCTCTTCACTCGCCAAAAATACCGTAACATGGCCGACCTCCTCTGGAGTACCCGGCCGGCCGATTGGTGTAAATGTACCCGCCACAATCTCTTCTTCGCCGCTCGACGCCGTTCGAATCCACCCGGGCCCAACACAGTTGACTGTTATATTGCTCGGGCCTGCCTCAATAGCCAAAGAGCGCGCCATGCCGAGCATGCCGGCTTTAGCTGTCCCGTAAACCGCACTTCCTGCGATACCCACCACCGGACCGGTGACGGAAGACACATGAACTACCCGGCCATATTTACGCTGCATCATTCCAGGCAGTACCGCCCGGGTAACCAGGAACGCACTCGTCAGATTGATATCGATACCGTAATGCCATTTTTCATCGCTTACTTGATACAGTGGTGAACTAGGCTCGTCTCGACCCATCTGGACCATACCCGCATTGTTAATCACAATATCTACTGGCCCGAGCGTATGTTCGATTTGCTCCACCAGCATATTCACAGCAGTACTATCTGTTAGATCTGCTGCCTGGGCAAAAACACTAGCTTTGATACCACCTAACGCTTCACAACGTTTGTTGATCCGATCGGTAGTCGATGTAATTGCCACCCGCGCGCCGGCAGCCTTTAACAATCGGGCCGTTGCAAACCCGATTCCCTCACCGCTGCCGGCTCCGGTTACCAACGCAACTCGACCCTTAACACCACCCATAAATCTCTCTCCCGTCATTTTTAGACCTATACTTCATCTGCGGTAAATTTTAAGTCGTCAAAATCACGCAGTTAAGAACGCTTATCTGGCTCATGTTTCACGGAGCGTTCAACCGCTGACACAGTGATAAACAAATATAGGCCAATAATGGCGCAATATCGTATTTTTGGCGGGTTATAGCGATACGGTGTTGATTCGCCAGCACAAATAAGCAATGGATTTTGATAGCGGGATGGGCGCCGTCCAGCGCCGTATGGCGCAGACTCAAGAAGGCGTGGGCCGACGAAAGGCCACTTTTGAGGCGCTCGGCATTGCTGCTGGCCAGCATGTACTCGATCTAGGCTGTGGTGGCGGTCACCTGCTAAGAGATCTTGCCCTGTCTGTGGGGCCAAAAGGGCGCGCCGTGGGGCTCGACCCCAGCGAGCATCAGATTAACGCGGCAAAGGAACTGTGCAAAGAGCTCGACAACGTGGAATTCAGCCAGGACTCGGCGACTGACTTGTCATTTGCAGATGACACATTCCATAGCGTCGCATCAATTCAAGTGCTCGAATACATCCCCGATGTAAATGCCGCGCTGGCAGAAGTGCAGCGGGTACTTAAAGCCGGTGGGCGCTTGGCCACAGTATCGGTTCTTTGGGATCACTGGCGCTTTCACGGGCCAGATCCGAAACTCAATGACCAGATGCACGAGGCATTCAAAGCGCACTGCTCGCATCAGATGCTACCGTTAGAGATGCCAACCAGACTTGCCCAACATGGTTTCGTTGGCGCACAGTGCACTCCTATTGGGTTTATGAATAACTCGCTTCATCACAACTCATTTGCGTGGCTTGCCTCGAGCCTTTTATCCCATTTTGCCCAGAAGCAGGGTATCCCCAAGGCAGACGTCGAGCGCTGGCGCGAGCAACTGGACCAAGCCGTAGAAGACGGGCGATTTGGATTTGTCAGCATGCCTGTGTTAACCACCGCAATCGCTCGCTGACGCACAAGTGCGCTCTCCATCATTAACATCGATCATGCGCACTACACTGATCCTTATCTGCTGAGACAACTCACATGATCCAATATCCTCCACGAGCACTTCCTGAACAGCTATGCAATGTAGAGCGGTTAGTCGATGCGCTGACGATGCGAAATCTGGATGCTGTTGTCGTGTCTTCTCCGTACAATGTGTATTACCTATCAGGATTCAAGGGGGTTGCCCATAAGGCGGATGAACCTCGCCCGTACGCCGTCATCCTCTCACGCCATCAGCCGGATCATCCGATATTGGTAGTTGCAGATTACTATGTGGGCAGCCTGATTCCTCAGCCAACCTGGATCAAAGATATTCGCGCATTTCGAGCCGTGATGCTGCCACTGGACCTACCAGCCCGAGATGATGATCTGGAGCGTTTTTTGCCCAACGATATCGATAACGCTCCATGGGCAGGCAATCTCAAAACTCACTATGGCCAGAACATTGCCCAGACGTGCCGCGAAGCCCTGACCGACCTTGGCCTTGGTGCCGGTCGCATTGCATTTGACGACCTTCGGTTTGGTCATCAACTGGGGATGGAGAGCATTGAGGTGGCAGATGGTTACGACCCCATGATGTATGCGCGCTGCGTGAAGACAACCGCTGAGATTGAACTCCTGAAAAGAGCGACCAGTGTCAATGAGTCAGCGATCTGCCAAGCGATAAAGACCTGGGCTCCGGGCATGAGGTGGCAGGAATTCAACCATGAGTATCATAAAGCTGTCATAGACCTGGGTGGATTTTTTCGAGACCCTGGGGCGATGGTGTGGGGGCATCCTTGTGCTGGTGATGCTGTTGTCACATTGCAGTCGAGGTTAGAAGATTTCGAGATGAAGCCCGGCGTACATATCTTGTTCGACTGCCACGGAACACTCGATCTTTACTGTTGGGATGGTGGAAAAACCTGGGTGGTTGACGGGGAGGCAGTGGGTGACGCGAAGCAGTGCGCAAATGCTACCTCAGAAGCCGCAACAGCCGTGATGGAGGCGATGCGCCCAGGGATAAAGATCAGCGAGTTACAAAGACTTGGCCGCGCAGTGTATCGAAAAAGCGGAATCGCAAGTGCTGACGACGTCTTGATTTTTTTCCATGGGCTGGGCCTTAGTCACATGGAACTTGAGCAGTCTACGGCTGACGGCGTGCCCAACTATGACTGGCAGCTTGAGACGAATATGGTGGTACCGCTACATATTCTAGTCCCGGGAGATGAACATCACCGTATCTGGATAGAGGAAGTGATTCGGGTGACGCCTGATGGCGGCGAACCATTTTTCAGTTGGGGTCTTGATCCGATGATTACGCTCTGACAAACAAATATCGTCGACCAATCATCCAGCCCGCGATCGAGATCAATTACGCCGAAAGTTTGAGGCTTATATGACTGGAGCCAGACTTGATACCCGTGGCGATTGGGTTAACACCTGATCGGTAAAGCCGGAGAAATCTCGCTTAGCCAATCTGTTCGGGTTTTAAAGTATCTTGATCGGCTTACGGCTGACCAAACATAGAGGTGGGCTAAGTGTTTTTGCTATAATTTCAGCCGTTTTTCGCTACGAAGAACACTGCGGGCCTGTAGCTCAGTTGGTTAGAGCAGTGGACTCATAATCC
>Ga0187833_10001154_pt1 | contig 30695 bp, 31 predicted proteins | sample ETNtaG_37_FD_167968 | JGI IMG/M metagenome (GOLD analysis project Ga0187833, IMG submission 167968) | Marine microbial and viral communities from oxygen minimum zone, Eastern Pacific Ocean - ETNP2014_SV_400_PacBio MetaG (Illumina Assembly) | ecosystem: Environmental > Aquatic > Marine > Hypoxic...
AACGAAAAGTGAATCAAGTAATTTACTTGAAAACATCCTTTTCTCCCAAACTCTCACGATTCATCTCTTTTTCCTGACTGGTCAGAGCCTGTCTTTTTTCAGCAAGCATTTCGATTTGGTTGTTACCCTGCTGGGGGATCTGTTCCTGTTCTTGATCGACCTTGAAAACCTTCATGAGGTTCTCCAGGTGAATGGCCTGTTCAGCGGTGGTCTGACTGATCTTGATATTGTTTTCTGCATACTGTGCATTTTCCCCACACAATTTTTCACAAGGAACTCCATCTTTGTTTCGGTCCAGGTTCTTCCTTTTGCACTCATTGAGATGAAACAAGGCTTCCTCACACGATTTCATTTCTTTGCAGAAACGCTTTTTACCGCAGCTAAAAGGTATTTTTGTCAGAAGTATCTTTTGCTTTTTGGTTCGAACCACCTTCTTGCAATTTTTTTCAGGAGATGAGTCCGGTAGCTCTGCATCATGCCCCAATATTTTTTTCAATGTTTTCAGTTCTGCCTGGTCTGCCGTCAAGCCCCAACGGATTTTAACCTGGGTCCAGGACGTTGCATAATCCCTCCAGTATTTTTGGTTGGGTGGAAGCCATTCGGCTGGATCCTTAGCACCTTTGGAACGATTGGCTGATGAGGCAACTGCAATCAGATGATCCGAATTCTTCAGATCATTGGCAAAAGCTCTTCTTTTGGAGGGACTCCAGGCGAAGGCTCCCGATTGATGGGCTTCTTTCAATGGAACCAGGTGATCAACGTCTAACTGACGGGGATCTGTAAATTCACGCGCTGTGAAGGAATCAAACCAACGTCCCTGCATGACCCGACAATTCTTCGAACTTTTAAATAATATTTCCCCTAAATTTTCTTCAACGAGAATTTCCTGGCGCGTGTCCTGGCAATCTTTGTCCAAGTCAATCCAGTGGGGGTAATCTTTGCGGTTATAGGATGGGCAGGAAGCCACTAAGTGTTCAAAAATCATCAGAAACCAGATTAGAATGAGATAACGATGCATAAGCCTCCTGATGCATCTTTTACCTCAGTCCACTTCTATTTACAACCGACCTTTTCGATTATCATTGATTTTTGATATTCAAACTTATGCAAGTTATTGGAAAGCGCAGTTCGCCATTATGAAAGTTTCGATGACTATGATCATGAAAGGATCAATAGTTGAACCAACCTTTAGCATCGAAACTGATCCCAGCATCATTGCTCGGGATGTTTGTATTTGTTAGATTCATACTCAACTATTTCTTTATTTTTCTTTCACCAACCATCAGCAATGAATTACTGTTCAAAATGCGGTTCCAGGGTTTTCAGTAAAATTCCTGAAGGAGACAACCGGGAACGTAAAATCTGCGAAAACTGCAGTCATATATTTTATGAAAGTTCGAAAATCGTGGTCGTTTGCATCCCGCAATGGCAGGATCGCATCCTCCTTTGTCGCAGAGCGATCGAACCCAGGAAAGGCCACTGGTGCCTTCCAGGAGGTTATCTTGAGACAGGAGAAACCCTGGAAGAAGGAGCACAAAGGGAAGTTTACGAAGAAACCTTCGCCACGGTGGAAAACCTAAAGCTTTTTTCAAAAGCAGATTTGATTCATCTCAATCTGATCATGTTCTGTTTTCTTGGACAAATGAAGGACGAAACCTTCGACACCGGTGAAGAATGCCTTGAAGTCCGTCTGTTTGAGGTTCCCGAGCTTCAACAAATGGAACTGGCGTTCAATGCCCATCGACTTTCAATGGAGGCTTTTTCTCAATCTCCAGAATCTGGAAACATCCACAGTTTCCGGATCGAGGAGGATTGAAATTTCAAGGAAACACATGGACCTAAACATTGATGAAAAGACTAAGGTTTCCATAAAATTCCTGCTCCCCGCTTCCTTCCGAATTTTCATTTCTGAATGACTGGAAAGTAAATTGCTTGTCCTCTGCTGATGAAACCTCATCAGATTCAAACATGGGTATCGTTCATTACTTAAAGTTCGGCTATACATACTGGAGAGATGGATCCATTATGATCCTCCTTTTTTTGGTGGCAGGATGCTTCGGTGAACATTCTGTTGCTCCAGGTTATGCCTATCCGAGTTTTGAAAAAACCCGGGTGCGTCAATACTGCACCGCTCTTTATTTCCCGCCCTATGTGGAGTACATTGCTCCTTCACGCAAACGTAAAGTCACCTCCATCGAAAGTCGTGCCCATGGGCTGCTGGCAGTTTTCGCCGACGGACGGAGTTACCGGGTCCCCCTCCATACAGACCTCCCTTCGGGACAAGTCTTTTACTGCAACTACCGTTCGGAACCCACTCCCTGTGCCTCAGATCATGACTGGGATACCCGTTGTCTCAAGGATCGCCCTTACCGGCCAGGATTATTCCGGTATTAAGAACTGATTAAGCCCACATGCGTGAGAAACTCAGCAAAAGGGCTCAGAAATTTTACCGTACCAACCCGGAAGCCTACCTTGAACTCAAGGAAATCGAACAACGTGGGACAAGAATCTGTCCTGAATGTGAAAAAGAGGTAGAACTCAACCTGCTAGAATGTCCTGAATGTGGACACATTCTCAGGAACTCACGATGGAAGGATACGTGGAAGTGGATTCTCGGATCTCTGATACTGATTTTTATCGGAACCGGAGGATTCATGATTCTCTTCTTTGGGAATATCCCGACATGCGATGACCCGCACACTCTCCAGCGTCTTAGAGGAGAATTCGACCACACGCTTTATGCAACGACCCTCAAGCTCGTTTCCGAGTCGGTAATGTCCTATGGCCCTCAAGAAGGGATTCTGCTCTTCCAAAACCGAAACTGCAGAGCGTTGATAAATATCCAGGAAGGATCGGAAGTCCATGTAGAATACCTGCTCGAACACCACTTCTTCCAGGAACCTGGAATGACCGTCCAAATCCTTGCCGAACCCTGAACATCATGCCTGCAGAAACACTGAAAACCGTCATCATCACCGGAGTCTCCCGAGGACTTGGTGCTGCGCTTTCCAAACGTTTCATCGAGGCAGGCCACACTGTTTGGGGATGTAGTCGTTCCACCTCGGAAATTTTGACCCTTCAGAAAAAGTGGGAAGAACCCCACCATTTCGAGTCGGTGGACGTTGCTAAGTGCGAGCAGGTTGAAAAATGGCTGAATCCCCTTCTCGAACACTTTGGCGCCCCAGACCTTCTGCTCAACAATGCAGGAGTGATCAACCGCAATGCCCCTCTCTGGAAAGTTCCAGAAGAAGAATTCGCACATGTACTCGATGTGCATCTCAAGGGCAGTGCGAATCTGATCCGAAAGGTGGCGCCAGCCATGATATCCAGAGGCAAAGGGGTCATTGTCAATTTCAGTTCCACTTGGGGTCGTTCTGTTTCCAGCGAGGTTGCCCCCTACTGTGCCGCCAAATGGGGAATCGAGGGCATGACCCGGGCTTTGGCTTTGGACCTTCCACAAGGACTTGCCGCCGTCAGCCTCAACCCAGGTGTCATCAATACGGAAATGCTGCGGAGTTGCCTTCCTGAAATGGCACCAGGTTGCATCAAACCTGATTCGTGGTCTCGAGGAATGGTTGATTTTCTGCTAAAACTTGGTCCTTCGGACAATGGAAAAGCGCTGAGTGCACCCTGAATTTTTTCATCCTGGAGAGGAAGGCTTGAATGATCCACCATCCCTTATAAACTAAACCTTAGACCTCATAAAACTTTTTAGAAAATAATCCATGGGAATCTTGATTGACAATAACACTAAACTGCTCGTGCAGGGGATCACCGGATCCCAGGGTCAACTCCACACTCGTGGCTGCCGGGATTACGGAACCAACATCGTCGCTGGTGTGACCCCGGGTAAGGGCGGTCAGGGCTTTGAAGGAATCCCGATTTTCAACACCGTCCTGGAAGCGGTAAATGCCACTGGAGCCAATGCCAGTATGATCTTTGTCCCTCCTCCTTTTGCCGCAGACGCGATCATGGAAGCCGCAGGAGCAAAGATTCCGCTGATTGTTGCGATCACCGAGGGAGTCCCGGTCACCGACATGGTACGTGCAGTTGATTTTGTTAAACGTCAGGGCTTGAGGCTGGTGGGCCCGAACTGCCCTGGAGTCATCACCCCCGGCCAATGTAAAATCGGCATCATGCCCGGTCCAATCCATGAACCTGGAAAGGTTGGAGTCGTGTCCCGCTCCGGGACGTTGACTTATGAGGCCGTGGGACAACTCGGAAGGGCCGGATTGGGCCAGTCAAGCTGCATCGGCATTGGTGGAGATCCGGTAAACGGCACCAACTTCATCGACTGCCTCAAAATGTTCGAGGCGGATTCTCAAACTGAAGGAATCGTGATGATTGGAGAAATCGGCGGAGATGCCGAAGAACAGGCTGCCGAGTTCGTCAAGCAGAACGTGAGCAAGCCCATCGTCAGTTTTATTGCCGGTCAAACTGCTCCTCCTGGACGAAGGATGGGGCATGCCGGTGCCATCATCTCCGGTGGCAAGGGCACGGCCTCGGAAAAGATGGCGGCCCTCCAGGCGGCTGGGATTCATGTGGTGAAGACTCCTGCAGAAATCGGCAGCCGAATGCGTGAAGTGTTGGGTTGACCTCAGCGAATTCAAACCTTATTTCTCCAGCAAAGCAGCATGAACACAGCAATCGAATTCTTTTTTGACCTGGTCAGTCCCTACAGTTACCTTGCCAGTGAAAAAATTGAAGAACTTGCCAAACAAAACAACCGGGAACTGATCTGGAAACCCTTTCTGCTCGGAGGCTTGTTCAAAGCCTTAGATGCCCCGCCTGCACCGGGATTACTGCCTTACAAAAAACCTTATCTTTTCAAGGATCTGGATCGTCTGGCTAGATTCCACGGGATTCCTTTCAACACGCCCTCGGAATTTCCAAGACTCACGGTGAAACCTTTACGTGCCCTGCTTAGCCTGCCCAAAGAAGATCTCCCCGAAGCCGTCCATCAACTCTATAGGGCCTACTGGGTGGAAGACCGGGATATCTCCGATGCATCGGTACTGGCTGATCTTTTGGGTGCAGAAGCCGTCGAAAAAACCGGAGATCCCGAAATTAAACAATCCCTGATCCAGGCCACCGATGAAGCCGTCAGCCGGGGACTTTTCGGAGCACCTACCTTTCTGGTTGGTCAGGAAATGTTTTTTGGACATGACCGGATGGACCTGCTCGAAGCATTCCTCCAAGACCGTCTCTGAAGAGGCAGGTCTTTAAGGAAAAGGGGTCAAGGGATTTCTATCTCTTTTTTTCTGGAATCAAAGTGATGTAGAACCGTTTTTCCAGAAAGACGGGTAGAAGATCACCAGGGCCGTGAACAATTCCAGGCGTCCCACCAGCATCAACCAGGAAAGCAGCCATTTGCTGACCTCACTCAGGAGTTGATAATTGTCCGTCGGCCCTACGGAACCAAAACCGGGACCGATGTTCATCAATGCTGAAATAGTGGAACTGATGGCTGTTTCGAAATCGATTTCATTCAGCATCCCCATCAGGCAGGATCCTGCCAAAACCAGCAAGATATTGAGGACAAAGTAGGCGAAAGCAATCTGTATCAGTCGCTCGTCCAGTTTCTGTCCGCTGAGCCGGATGGAACGGATGAAACCGGGATGGACGAAAAACTTGGTCAGTTCGTGCTTCAATTGTTTCCAGAGGATGACATAGTGCACAATTTTGATTCCACTGGTGGTCGACCCGGCACAAGCTCCGATGAAGCATACGGTGAAAAGGTACAACTGGGCTGACTGGGGCCAGAGTTCATAATCCGCAGTGATCAGGCCGGTGGTTGTCAGTAAAGAAACCACCTGGAAGGTTCCATGCCGGAGCGCATCAAAAAAACTCAAATAGCTTTCGCTGTGCCAGAGGATCAGGCTCACCATCACACAGAAGAACAAACTGATTCCCAGATACCAGCGCAATTCCGTGTTTTTCCATACCACCTTCCAGTGTCCCTTCAGCATGTGATAGTAGAGCATGAAGGTCACCCCACCCAACATCATGAAGACAATCGTCACCCAGTCGAAGTACACACTTCCGTAGTGGGCCATGCTGGCATTCTTCGGAGAAAACCCGGCGGTGGCAACGGTACTGAAAGCATGGCAGATGGAATCGAACCAGTTCATTCCTCCCAACCAGAGCAGCAGGATGTTGAATCCATTCATGATCGTGTAAAGGATCCATAGCCAGATCATCGCGTCCCGATTGCGGGGCAGAAAGCGTTCCCGGGTGATGACCTGCCCGGGACTCGATTCTGAACGGAACAGGTTTGCCCCGGCCATGCCATGAGGAAGGAAGATCATCGTCAATGTGAGGAATCCCATTCCTCCCAAAAAGTGCGTTTCACTACGCCACATCAACAGGCCATGATCCAGTGATTCTATATCATTCAGGATGGTCGCCCCGGTGGTGGTAAACCCCGACATCATTTCAAAAAATGCATCTGTAAAGGAGGGAATGGTTCCGGAAATCAGAAAAGGCAGGGTGGATACCGCACAAATGATGCTCCAGCCAAAAACCGTCACGACCACTGCGTCACGAATCGTTAATTCTAAAATTATCGGATTGAAAAACCTCAAAGGCCCACCAAGAGCCAGTACGATCACCATGGAAATCAGAAGCGGCTGAAAATCATTTTCTTCATAGAATAATGTTGTCAACAGGGGCAAAACCATTGCCGCTCCAATCACGAGCAAAAGGGTGCCGATCACATGGGCAATGCTTCTTGGATGCATGAAAAGATTTTTTTAGGAATAGTGCTTCAGGCTCTGGAAACCCTGAAACTTCAAAAAAGGGGACTGGGCTGAGATACCCGCTAATAAATTGGGATGGGACCGTTCCTCAAGGGAGCGGATCAGGATTGATAACAGAAAAACCCGATTGTTTGAATTGGTATTACTTTCCCTGATTCGAATCTAGATCACGGACAGAGAAATTAAATTATCAGTGATATCAGGTTCTGACAAGTATTTGTTTTGGTTTAGCATCCTCCCTTTCTTTGGATCAGAGACGGTCGAAGACAGAACCTTCATTGGGCAGGAAAAAGCGGGAGTAAATGCGGTTGGCATATTTATCGGTCATTCCGGCCATGTAATCGCAGATCACACGACATCTTTGGGTTTCGCTTTCAGCCTTTTTCCATTCCATCCCAAAACGTTGCGGCAGCAGCCGTTCTGCTTCTTCCAACAGCACCTCGAAGATTTTCACCAGCATTCGGTGGCCGCGAAAAGTTGCACTCTGAACGGTATTCAGCTGGATCACATGCCGTGAAACCGAATCCTTAAGAGCGTCCAAAAACCTTCTTGGATTTTCTGGAAGAGCCACATTCCATGAAAGCAAAGGTTCTTGGAATTCAGGATTTTCTATCAATTCCGCCGACTGAATCAGTGCATGCACCATCGCACCGACCGCCTGCTTCCGGAAATGTCCCGAAGATGAAATATTTCCAAAAAGCTGATCCTCCAAACCATCGAGTTCCATTTTGGAAGCCCAATCGGCATCCAAAGAACTTTGCACTTCACCCCAGTGTTCCCGGGTAAAGAGCCGGAGCGCGACGGCATCCTCCAAATCATGGACTCCATAAGCAACATCGTCGGCAAAATCGAGGATCGATGTGTCCAGGGATTGATGCTGGGTTTTCCCATGCCTCGACTCGGAAGGATCGGAGTGGCTGCCAAGAAATTCACGATCGTTGCCGGAAAAGGGCTCAAGCAGCCAATCCAAGATCTCCTGTTCTCCGTCCATGTAGCATTTGGGAGGCACCCATTCCCTGCGCTGAAAACTCCTTCCTGCTGAAGGATTTTTTGGTACAGGGGGACTCTTTCGACATAGACTTGAATAAGAAGCAGGGTATTTGAGAACTCCCAGCATCGCACGGCGTGTCAGATTGAGGCCAAAACCGGGAGTGTGAGATTCAAGTCGGGCCAACAGACGGATGCTCTGTGCGTTACTCTCAAACCCTCCGTGACCATGCATCATACAGTTGAGTGCAGCCTCTCCCCCGTGGCCGAAGGGAGGATGCCCAAGATCATGGGCCAGTCCCAGGGTTTCGACGGTTTCCATGCATGGCAGCAGTGGACGAAGATCCGGATAACGTCTCCCTAACTGCAACACAAGTCCCCGTCCGATCTGAGCAACTTCCATCGAATGGGTCAACCGGGTCCGGTGAAAGTCACCTTCGAGCACTCCAAGGATCTGGGTTTTGGACTGAAGCCGACGGAAGGCTGCGGAATGGATCACCCTCGCACGGTCGCGTTCGTAGGCACCGCGTGGGTCACCAGGCCGGGATTTGAAATACTGTTGTCTGCGCTGCTGCCAGATTTCAGAAGGAGTGTCGATGGTCATGGGTACTCGAGCTTTATCCTGCTTACCAAAATGAAAGCAAGAGTCTAATGCCAGAAGAAGGAGGTCTTCAAGTTTTTGGATTAAAGAACATTTCCCGCGACTGGCCGGTGGAAAACAAAACCTGGCGCCAGAAATCGCCCCGGGGGTCGATGCGTTTCTTTTCACGAACCACCGAATCCAGTGGAACATGGGTGAAATGCCCATTCCAGTACCCAATGATCAAATCCGTTTTTCCACACATCATTGCGTGCACAGCGTTGTCGGCAAGGTGATAGCAAAAAATTGCATCATGAGGATTAGCGGGAAGGGAACGAATCATATAACTGGGCTCAATGAGTTTCACATTGACTGGGATCTTTCCTTCAAAGTGGTTGAGGATCTGCTTTTTCAGGAAATGACTGATGTCTTTGTAGCGGATGTTGCCTGAGGCATCTTTTTCTTCACCCGTGTTTCCCATCAGGTCTTGTCCGACACCCTCGGCAACCACGATCACAGAATGTGGATGCCGCCCATCCAGTTGTTTCTTGTTAAGGTATTTTTCGAGACAATTCAAAAACCCATTTTCTCCCTCCAGGGAGAAGGGCACTTCAGGGATCAAAACGAAATTGACGTCAGGACAGGCCAGTGATGTATTGGCCGCAATGAAACCGGAGTCTCGGCCCATCAGTTTGATGATCACGATTCCGTAATTGTTTCCGTACGCCTCGGCATGGGCGGCCTGAACTGCTTCCACTGCTTTTGAAAATGCGGTTTCAAATCCAAAGGTTTTGACACAAAAGGGGATGTCATTATCAATCGTTTTGGGAATTCCAAGGATCCCGATTTTCAAGTTACGCTTTTCAACTTCCAGGGCAATTTCATGGGCTCCGCGAAGAGTACCGTCCCCTCCAATGCAAAAGAGTTGGCGGATGTCCTGACGTTCAAGGCAATCAACGATTTCTCCAATGTCCTGTGGCCCACGGGAACTCGAGAGGATGCTTCCTCCAATATTGTGGACGTTTTGTACGGATTCTGGATTCAAATTCATCGTTTCATGTTTGAAGGACGGGATGAAACCCTGAAATCCGTAACGGAATCCCTGAATGTGTCGAACCCCGTAATTGTGATAAAGCTGCATCACCAAGGTTCGGATGACGTTGTTGATTCCCGGGCAGAGCCCTCCGCAGGTGACGATTCCAGCGCGGATTTTCGACGGATCATAATAGATCTTTTCCCTCGGCCCCGCCTTTTCAAAAGCAAATTTTGAAATCGCTCCATTGGTTTTTTCCACCTCGTAAAGAATCTTGTTTTCATCCGAAACAAAATTGAAATAAGGAATTCCATCTTCCAGTTCAAGTTTCAGCGGAGATGGGATTCTGCATGGTCCCAGGGATTTGATGGAAAAGTCTTCGGATCTCATTATCGGAAAATGATAAGAAAAGGGATATTTACGTTGAGCTTGAAAGGATTACTGAGAAAATATATCACAATGTGCTAATTTGACCTAGTATTTAAGGCGGCATTAAGAGATTTAAATCTTGCCGTCTTCATATCCTGACAAAAGGAACTTCAATGAGCGGAGTGCTGGCAATGATATTGGCAGGAGGAGAAGGAACCCGCCTCAGGCCGTTGACCTCTGTTCGAACCAAACCTGCAGTCCCCTTTGGAGGCAACTACCGGATCATTGATTTTGTCTTGAGTAACTTTGTTAATTCCGGATTCCTAAAAATTTTCGTCCTGACCCAATTCAAATCGCATTCATTGATGCAACACCTCCGGGAAGGCTGGAGGATTTCCGGATTACGCGGACATTTCATTGATCCGATTCCAGCACAGATGCGGATGGGAAAACACTGGTATGAAGGAACCGCTGATGCAATCTATCAAAACCTGAACCTGATCAAAGACACGGATCCGGAACAGGTTTGCATTTTCGGTGGTGACCACATCTACCGTATGGACATCAGCCAGATGCTCCGATTTCACACGAAAAGACATGCTGATCTGACCGTGGCGGCGATACCGGTGCCTGTCTCGGAGGCAAAGCATTTTGGCATCATCGAAGTTGATGAAAACTGGTGCATGACAGGCTTCGTAGAAAAGCCTCAAAACACTCCCAGGACCATACCAGGCAATCCGGAAATGGTGCTGGCATCGATGGGAAACTACATTTTCGAACGACTTCCCTTGGTGGACATGCTCCAACAAGACTCTGAAGATGGACAATCGGTTCATGATTTTGGACGGGATGTTATTCCCAAAATGTATCCCCTTGGAAGGGTTTATGTTTATGACTTCAGTCAGAACAAAATTCCTGATGCAGAACCGATAGAGGCAGGCTATTGGAGAGACGTTGGGACGATCAAGAGTTACTGGAAAGCAAATATGGACTTGGTCGGCATCGAACCCCAATTCAATCTCTACAATCGGCAGTGGCCGGTCCTGACCTCCACCCCACCGTTACCTCCTGCAAAGTTTGTTCATTTCAGTGATCTTCGAACAGGACATGCGATCAATTCGATGATCTCTCCTGGTGCCATCATCAGTGGTGCTCTGGTAGAAAAATCGTTGATGGGCTACAACACGCGTGTTCACAGTTTCTCCCACATCAGTGAATCGGTGATTATGAATAATGTTGTCATCGGCAGGGGGTGCAAACTAAATCGTGTGATTATCGACAAGCATGCGATCATCCATCCCGGAACGATAATCGGCCTTGATCCTGAAGAGGATGCCAAACGTTTCGAAACCACTGAAGACGGCATCGTCGTCATTCCAAAAGGTGCTGAGGTTGGCTAAACACCTCAAGATTCTGGTCATTACTTCCGAAATAGGAGGTTTTTCAAAATCAGGAGGACTTGCTGATGCTGTCGGAGCGTTGTCCCAACAACTGGTCCGTATGGGCCATGATCTTCGCGTACTGACTCCCGCTTATGCATGCGTTAATCAACAGCACATTGCCTCTACAGCCGCCCAATCGCTGAAAGTACCTCTTGATACCGGAGAGATCTTGTGCCGTGTACTGGAATCATCCCTCGAAGAAGTGCACCAGGGTCATCAGTTGAAAGTCCCTATTTACCTGCTTGAACACGAGCATTATTTTTTTCGCAAAGAACTCTATGGAGAACTTGGTGAGGAATACCCGGATAATGCTCAGCGTTTCGGATTTCTCAGTAAGGCAGCCCTCCAACTGGCGCAGGAGTTGAACTGGATACCAGATATTTTTCACTCGCACGACTGGCATACTGCGCTCGTTCCTTATTTTTTGATGAAAAAAAGGCAGACAGACTCCCAATTCCAAAAAAGCCGGAGTATCCTCACCATCCACAATGCAGGTTACCAGGGACGTTACCCGGGATATCTGAATAGCTGGCTTCATATCGAAGACACTCATTTTCATGCTGACTGCTTCGAGGATCATGGAGGACTGAATCTGCTTAAAGGAGGCATGCTTTCCGCGGACCGAGTGAACACCGTCAGTCCAGGTTACGCCGAAGAACTCAAAACTCATCTTGGGGGTCACGGACTGCATCCTTTCTACCAACGACTGGAGGATGATTTTACAGGAATCCTCAACGGATGTGATTATCATCAATGGAACCCCGAAACCGATCCTCATATTCCGGCAAACTACTCTTCCTCAGACCTGAGCGGCAAAGCCCTATGCAAACAGGCCCTGCTTGAACAGGTGAAACTACCCAATCAACCTCAAACCCCATTGATCGGCATGGTCAGTCGTTTGACGGGCCAGAAGGGATTTTCTTTTCTGATACCTGCACTTGAAGAAATCCTGAAAGAAGACCTTCAGTTCGTTCTACTCGGTGACGGGGAGCCCGGAATTGCTGGGGCCTTGGAAAAGATTTCCAAATCCGGAGCAAATAATTTTTCATTCCAACTGGGGTACGACAATCGTTTGGCTCATCTCATCGAAGCCGGAAGTGATCTCTACCTGATGCCCTCTCTTTATGAACCCTGTGGACTGAACCAGATCTACAGCCTGCGTTACGGAACCCTGCCCATTGTTCGAGCGGTTGGAGGCCTCAAGGATACTGTGGAGGATTATGATCAAAAAACTGGTAAAGGAACCGGATTTGTCTTTCAAGAACCCTCGAGTGAGGATCTGACACGTTGTGTCCGAAGAGCATTAAAAAACTTCCACGGCCAGCCAAAATCCTTCAGCCAAATGGTTTCCAGTGCGATGAAAAAACGCTTCCAGTGGGAAGAGGCGGGAAAGGAATACCTGAAGCTTTATCGTAGGGCTCTCTGCAGTGAAGCGGCTAATAACCCAAGAACCTGACGCCTTCAAGCAAAGGGGGATGGTTTGACTGTTCTCAAGAGTCTCATTATTTTCATTAGCCTGTGAAAGAAGTCAGCAACCTTTCCGACCCCCTTTTTCCAATCCAAGGAGAAAACATGGACATCCAGAAAATCGGCATCATCACCAGTGGTGGTGATTGCGGAGGTTTGAATGCCGTAGTCAAAGGCACCTCACAGATGGCAATCCAGAAACAAATCCAGACCTTTGCCATCCCCAACGGCTATGCAGGACTCTACAATTTATTGGACACCGAAGATCTGGTTGAATTGACTCCCAGACGCATCGATTCGTTCAGCATCGGGCTGGCAGGTTCAGAAGCAGGACATTCCCGTGTCAAGATTTCCAAAATCAAAGACCCCAACAAATATCAGAGGATCAAAGACGGACTGGCGAAATTTGGAATCGATGCACTGGTGATCAGCGGAGGGGATGATACCGGCTCGGTGGTCGCGGATCTTGACTCCCATGGCATCCGGTGCGTCCATGCACCCAAAACAATGGATCTCGACCTGATGCCCTACTCGGTGGGTGGTGATTCCACCATCAACCGCATCGCATTCTTTGTCAGTGAATTAAAAACCACGGGGCGCACCCACAACCGGGTGATGATCATCGAGGTCTTTGGTCGCTACGCGGGGCACACTGCTTTCCGCGGCGGGATTGCCGGAGAAGCCGATTGCATCCTCATCCCGGAAATTCCTGTGGATTGGGAAGAGGTCTACCGTCACTTGAAAAAAGTCTACATCAAACGCATCTGCGAAAGTGACATCCGTGCTGGGACCTACACCATCGTCGTCTCAGAGGGCCTGAAAAACGCAAGCGGGGAGCCGATCTATGACGAGTCTGCCGGAGTCGATACCTTCGGCCATAAAAAACTCGCCGGCGCAGGCAAGTATGTGGCCCAGGAAATCACAAAAAAATTGAGCGCGGATGAGGACATCAAGCATTTCATGCAGCAGACCGGGATGTATGTCGAGGGTCTTTATACGGTTCCGGAAGTGCGGACGATCACTCCTTCGCACCTTGTCCGTGCCGGCACCACTTCAGCCTATGATGCCAACTTTGGTATGGCGGCCGGAGCCAATGCGGTCAACTTATTGCTCAAAGGCCTGAGTGGGATCACCTTCAGTGGATATTCCGGGAAAACCGTCTATTACATGGACATTCATGATGCCATCGAACATCGTCACGTTGATCTTGATGAAGTCACCCTCTTCGAACAATTGGGATTCTGCTTTGGGCGCGTTCGTTCCTCCTACGAACCCGACTGTGAAATCCAGCGGGGACGCATCAAACGCATTTACTGATGCAAACCAGCATCAACCAAATTTTATTTTAAGCCAACACCAATCCTCAGGATATAGAAATGATCGAAATCAATGGAACCCGGCTTTGGAAGAGCCTGATGGAAATGGCAGAAATCGGTGCCACCGATAAAGGCGGGTCCCGCAGGCTCGCACTCACCGACCTGGATCGTCAGGGACGGGACCTTTTCCAATCCTGGTGCAAAGAAATCGGATGCTCTGTATCCATCGATGAGATGGGAAATATCTTTGCAAGAAGGGAAGGACGTAATCCTGATCTTCCTCCAGTTCAGGCCGGAAGCCACCTTGATACCCAACCCACTGGTGGTAAATTTGATGGCGTCTACGGCGTGCTCGGGGCGCTGGAGGTCTTGAGGACCCTGCATGACCACAATCATTCCACAGAATCTCCTCTGGAAGCGATATGCTGGACCAACGAGGAGGGAGCACGTTTTTCTCCTGCCATGATCGGGTCCGGTGTCTGGGCAGGAATTTTTAATCTCGAATTCGGACACACCCGTGCTGATCCAGAGGGAATGACCATCCGTGAGGAACTGGAACGCATCGGCTACCTTGGTGCGCGTCCATGCCGTCAAACAGATGTCAAAGCTTACTACGAGATCCATATTGAACAGGGGCCAGTGCTTGAGGCAGAGTCGAAAACGGTTGGCATCGTCACTGGAGGTCAGGGATGCAACTGGTATCATCTCCGCCTGCATGGTATGGCTTCACATGCAGGCACCACCCCGATGGCATACCGCCGAGACGCCCTTCATGGCGCTGCACGCATCGTTTCCGAACTGCGAGAAGAGGTGCTTCAGCAGGAAAATGCGCTTGTCACCGTAGGAACGCTCAATCTGCAGCACGATTCCATCAATACCATCCCAGGAGAAGTTTTTTTCACCATCGACATGAGGCATCCCGTTCCAGCTGTGCTTTCCGGATTGGATCAAAATCTCCGGAATTTAGTGGAGAAGGTATGCAGGGAGGAAAAGCTTGAACCAGAAATCAATTTGATCTGGGAAGCCCCGACGGTGACCTTCGATCAAGAATGCGTAGGCAATGTTCGTGATGCCGCCAAAAGTCTCGGTTACTCCTGCCAGGAAATTGTCTCAGGCGCAGGGCATGACGCCTGCCAGATGAGTCATGTCGTCCCCACCGGAATGATCTTCATCCCCTGTAAGGATGGAGTCAGCCATAATGAAATCGAAAGTGCCGAACCGGAACACATTACTTCCGGAGCCAACGTCTTACTCCACGCGATGCTTAAAAGCGCGAACTGAATCGGTTTTTTCTTTGAATCCAGTTGGAAATGAGGATAAAGGAAAAATATGATTTTAATTTAGTTGACTTTGGATTCTCCATAAGTCTAGACTCCATTCCTTTCCCAAAATTTTAGTTTTAAACTTAGTTTAAAATCTAATCTTTTTCCTTAAATCAATGCTGTTTTTTAAAGGAGATTTATGTTTAAACAAATAAAATATATTTTTTTATTTTCATTTATGTTGTTCGGCTTTTCGATATATGCTCAAAAGTCTGGAGGAACTCTTGTTTATCTTGTCCAACCAGAGCCTCCTTCCATGGCATCTTATATATCAACTTCAGGTCCAATTGGATTGGTTGCCCCAAAGATTTATGAAGGTTTGTTTGATTATGATAATGATGGACAAATAGTTCACGTTTTGGCTGCAGGCCACACAGTAAGTAATGATGGAAAAACCGTAACATTTAATCTCAGAAAAGGTGTTAAATGGCATGATGGAAAACCATTTACCTCGGATGATGTGGCATTCACCGTCATGAATGTACTTAAAAAGTTTCACCCACGTGGTCCTAATTCATTCAGAGAAGTTACAAGAATTGACACTCCTGACTCTCACACTGCCATTTTTAAACTAAGAAAACCTGCTCCTTACATGCTTAGGGCTTTGTCTGCCTATGAATCCCCCATCGTTCCCAAGCATCATCTTGAAGGAACCGATATCAAGAGTGCAAAATTGGGAAACAAACCAGTTGGAACAGGCCCATTCAAATTTGTAGAGTGGAAAAAAGGTCAGTATGTGAGACTTGAAAAAAACAAGAATTACTGGCGTAAAGGGCTGCCTTACATAGACCGTGTTGTTGGGCGATTCGTTCCGGATGCTTCCACAAGAACGGCAGCGATGGAAAATGGAGAGGTTCTTTATGCGGCTTACAATGCCGTCCCAAATATTGATGCTGTACGGCTCAAAAAACGTGAAGACATTTCGGTAACCACTGATGGATATTCAATGATCAACCCGGTGGCACTCATTGAATTTAATGCGAAAGAAGGTCCCTTTGCAAACCCTGCAATACGACGAGCCATCTCGCTTGCAATTGATCGTCAATTCATGATCGACAATATTTTCTTTGGTTATGGCAAACCAGCTACAAGCGCCCTTTCCACCAACTTCAAACCAACAGGTTTGTATGCCAGTATGCCAAACTACCCTGCACGAGGAGACATCGCTGCTGCAAAAGCAGAACTTGATTCTGCAGGCATAAAGCCTGATGTGAATGGTGTACGGGTTCGTGCCATCCTTGATCTGATTCCTTATGGTGAGGATTATAGGCGTGCCGGAGAATACCTCAAACAAGTCTTGGGAGATATTGGGATCAAACTGGAACTCCGTTATGAAGATGTTCCTACCTGGTTGAAGAGGATTTATCACAACTATGACTTCGTCATGAATCTGAATTACTTCTACCAGTTACCCGATCCTGTTCTTGGAGTCCATCGTCATTACGGGACCGACCAGATTCGTAAAGGAACCCATTTTGTCAATTCCTCACGTTACAGCAATCCTGAGTTGGACCAACTCTTGGCATCAGGAGCTATTGAAGCAAACGCCCAAAAGAGAACCCAGATTTATAAAAAGGTTCAGGAAATTCTGGCTCGGGACATGCCGGTCGTAAATCTTTTCGAAATGCAGTTCCTTACCGTTTACAATACAAAGCTTAAAGGAGCTAACAATTCTGCACTGGGTCCTTATTCCTCATTCAGCGAAGCTTACCTAGATTAATTTTTTCACTACACTTGATGAGACGCCATTCACTGGCGTCTCATTTTCTGCATTTGGATATATTTTCCCCTTTTCTAGTTTATTCATCAAAATATCTTTTGATCACAAACAGAGCTAAGTTGATTGAGTACTTGAAAAATTTATATAGTTCCCACTTAAAACTGAATCATTAATGCATGCTGATTTTGATTTAATGTAATGAACCGTTCAGCAAAAATTTTACGATACGTCATCCGACGACTGATTCAGGCCATACCGATCATCCTCGCAATCATCGTATTGAATTTTTTCCTTCTAAACATGGCAGAAGGAGATGCTGTTGATGTCTTGGCAGGAGAAGCAGGTTCAGCCACTCCTGAATATATGGCTGAATTGCGAGCGAAATTCGGCTTAGATCAACCCCTACCTGTTCAATTACTGGTTTACCTCAAAAACATTGTCAGTCTTGATTTGGGGTATTCATTTAGACACGACATGCCGGTTTCGATTTTAATCGTGGACCGATTTTGGCCTACACTATTGTTGATGGTCAGTACGATCATTTTGGCAATAGGTTTTGGCATCCTGTTGGGTCTACTGGCAGCAACTAATCTTAATACATGGAAAGATGCCGTCATATCGGTTTTTGCTTTGATCACCTATGCAACCCCACTATTTTGGGTTGGTCTGATGATGATTGTTGTTTTTTCAATTAATCTTCGTTGGTTTCCAACTAGTGGAATGGAAAATATTGCTGCTTTTTATGAAGGCTTCGACCGCTTTGTTGATATAACTCATCACTTGGTGTTACCAACCATCACTCTTTCCTTGTTTTACCTAGCTCTCTATACACGACTGATGAGGGCCTCCATGTTAGAACAGTATGGTCAGGATTATGTGGTTACGGCTCGGGCAAAAGGTTTGCCTGAAAGACGCATCACCTTTGGGCATGTCTTGCGTAATGCTCTTTTACCTGTGGTGACCATGGCAGGGGTACAAGTCGGAGCATTAATCGGGGGATCTGTGATTGTAGAATCTGTTTTCGCCTGGCCCGGACTTGGGATGCTGGCATTCGAATCTCTTTTTGCACGAGACCTCAACTTATTACTTGGTATTTTCCTTATTTCATCAGTGCTTGTTGTCGTAGTGAATCTGATTGTTGACATCATTTACTGTTTTCTTGATCCAAGAATAGAAATTTCCTGACCATGCATGGATTTTGGGGACGTTTTTCAAAAAATAAGTCTGCTGTTTTAGGTTTATTCATCCTCTGTCTGGTAATCTTCTTAGCAGCAATAGCAAATTGGATTTATCCAGATGACCCCTTTCGACTTGCGGGAAAACCAATGTCGATTCCAGGAACTAACGGATTTCTTTTAGGAAGCGATACTCTGGGCCGTGATGTTGCCTCTGGAATCGCTCATGGCGCAAAAACCTCAATGCTGATTGGATTATTAGCAACAGTTGCAGCCGTATTCATTGGTATCATTTTTGGTGCTTTGGCAGGGTACTATGGAGGCATCATTGATGATGCACTGATGAGGATTACTGAAATTTTCCAAACCATTCCATCCTTTGTTTTTGCGATCCTGCTGGTAGCGATTATGAAACCCTCCATTGAAAGCATTGTCATCGCTATCACTGTGGTTTCCTGGCCTGCTGTTGCTCGACTGGTCAGGGGAGAATTCTTGTCTTTGAAAACTCGAGAGTTTGTCCAAGCTTGCCACACTTTGGGCATGAGCGATTCTCGCATTATGATTCGTGAAATTCTCCCCAACTGCCTGAGTCCCGTGATTGTGATTGGTTCCTTGATGGTTGCGACAGCAATACTCATCGAAAGCGGACTTGCTTTTCTTGGACTTGGGGATCCAAACATCATGAGTTGGGGGTTTCAAATTGGCGCAGGGCGAACCATGCTTCGTTCGGCCTGGTGGGTTTGCACCTTCCCTGGAATTGCAATCCTAATCACTGTTCTCGCTATCAACCTGGTTGGTGAGGGATTAAATGATGCTTTTAACCCACGTCTGAGAGAACGAAATTAATCAGCTTCTCAAAATAAAAAATCTGTTCATCACTCTTCCAATCGGTTCTGAACGAAATTATGCCGTTCAGAAACTTGATCTGGAATTGTTGTCAGGGGAAACGTTATGCATTGTGGGTGAGAGCGGATCAGGTAAATCACTGACCGCACGAGCCGTGATGGGACTGTTGCCAGCTCCTCATGTTCATGTTGAAAAGGGTTCTATTGATTTCAATGGTGAAGAGATCACCACAACAAGTTTTGAGAGACTTCGTGAAATCCGTGGAAATGAAATTTCCATGATTTTCCAAGAGCCCATGACCGCACTGAACCCGGTCATGACTATAGGGAAACAGATTGATGAAATCTTTCGATACCACAGTCAATTATCTCCAAAGGAACGAACCAACAAATCCACTCAACTCTTATCCGATGTGCATTTGCCGGATCCTTCAAGAATCCTCAATGCATATCCCCATGAACTTTCCGGAGGACAGCGCCAACGTTCGATGATTGCAATGGCTCTAGCCATGGACCCTAAAATCCTCATTGCCGATGAACCAACAACTGCTTTGGATGTCACAACACAAGCACAAATCCTGAAACTCATCAAAGAAATGCAAGAGGTTCACAAAACGGGGGTGTTGTTCATTACCCATGATTTTGGAGTGGTTGCCGATATTGCTGATCGTGTTGCTGTGATGCAGCAAGGTGAAATTATGGAAGCTGGCAGAGTTGATGAAGTCTTAAATACTCCCAAACATCCCTACACACAAAGCCTGATTGCTGCGATACCTAAATTAAAGCCTAGAACTGCAAGAACCCGATCTGAAGAAACAATCCTTGAAGCCAAAGGAATCAACAAAACCTTCGGAGGGGGTAAAAGTTTTTTAGGCTTTGGGAAATCAGTGAATGCCGTCAAAGCCGTCCGAAAAGTAAGTTTTGATTTAAGAAGGGGAGAAACCCTAGGAATTGTGGGCGAAAGTGGTTCCGGAAAATCAACCCTTGCTCGTTGCATCATCCGACTCATTCAAAGTGATGCAGGAGAAATTTTATTAGATGGAGTTGACCTCATGCAATTGAACCGGAATTCAATGCGTTTGGTCCGTTCCAAGATACAGATGGTTTTCCAAGATCCTTTTGCATCACTTAATCCACGCATCAAAGTTGGTGACATCATCGCTCAAGGACCAGAAATTCAAGGACTGACCAAAGTTGAAGCTGAAGGCCGAGCCAGAGAACTCATTTCCATCGTTGGTCTTGATGATAAAGCATACAACCGTTTCCCCCATGAATTTTCAGGAGGACAACGACAGCGAATTGGAATTGCCCGTTCCCTTGCCGTTAAGCCAGAAATTTTAATTGCAGATGAACCCGTCTCAGCCCTGGACGTTTCCATTCAAGCACAAATCCTAAATCTACTGGACCAAATCAGAACTCAAATGAATCTCGCAATGATTTTCATCACTCATGATTTGCGTGTAGCTGCTCAAGTGTGTGACCGTCTTGCGGTCATGAGGTATGGTGAAGTTGTTGAAGCCGGTTCAACCAGTGAACTTTTTGCCTCCCCTCAGCATGACTATACCCAATCACTTTTGGCCGCAGTCCCTGGAAAAGCCTGGCAGGAAGGTGTGTTTACGAATTGAAATCGGCTTTTTCATTTCTAGCATTTTTCATCTGTTAAGCTCTTAACTCACCCTTCGTTTTTACGTCCTTTCACAGAAGTACCCACACCATTTTTATCTCTCTGCAATTCAAACCAGAATGTTTCTGAATGACGGGATTTCTATTTATCCCGCGTGGGCGACGGGGATTTCGGACCAGCAGGTGGTGTAACCCGGCGACCGGCGGTTCTGGCGCATGCACCACTGCTGGGTATCCTGCGCAGAGGCGAGGTTGAGGGTGCGGCGTCCCCAACGTCGGTTGACCCGTTCCATCACCGACATCACGGCATCCTGTTTTTCCAACTGTTCCGGATCATCCCAGAGGTGCCCCACCCTTTGAGAACGGGGGATCAGTTCGAGCAGAAGCACCCCGGCCTTCTGGTAGCGCATCCCTTCACGGAAATGAGGACGTAATCCCTGCACCGCACGGCGTGCGAGTTCGGGCAGATAATCGGTAGGAGAAAACTCGAGCAGCACGCTGCAGGCATGTTGCGGGTCATCACGACGGTGACGGTTGGTGTGGGCAAAGACCTGCATCGTGGAAGTCAGTGCCTGCTGACGCCTCAGTTTGTCCACTGCCTGAGTCAGGTAGGCCGTCAGCGCTGAGGCCAGCGGATCCCATTCCTGGATCAACTGCCCAAAGGATTTGGCCGAGCAGATCGTCTGTTTCGCAGGAGGCGCCATTTCCAATTCGATGCACGGCTCCCCGCGCAGTTCGAGCACGGTCCGCATTCCGTTCACGGTGAATTCACGGCGGACCCAACTGACATCAGCACGCTGAAGGTCGAGTGCTGTCGTGATTCCTGCACGGCGCAGTTTGATTCCGGTACGGCGGCCGATTCCCCAAAGCTCTTCCACTTCGGTCGCTCCCAGCACTTCGTCGCGTTTCCCCGCATCACCCAATTCGAAAACACCACCGCAATCCGGATGACGTTTCGCGTGATGGTTGGCCACCTTGGCCAGCGTCTTCGTCGGGGCGATGCCGATGGAGATCGGAATCCCGGTGTGACGCCTCACCCGGCTCCTCAAGTCCCGACATTCAGAGAACCGCTCCGCCTCGTTACGTGCCGACAGTTCAAGAAAGGCCTCATCAATGGAATAACGTTCCACATGGGGGACGGATGCTTCGAAGGTGCTCATCACCCGGTCGCTCATGTCCCCGTAAAGCGGATAGTTCGAGGAAAAAATATTCACCCGTTGTCGGCGCAGTTGATCCTCGATCTTGAATACCGGTGCCCCCATAGGAATACCCAGCGCCTTTGATTCGTTGGAACGCGCGATGATGCAGCCGTCGTTGTTGGAAAGCACCACCACCGGCTGGTTTTCCAGTTCCGGACGGAAGACCCTTTCACAGGAAACATAGAAATTATTGCAGTCGGCAAGCGCGAGCATCAGACCTCATGGATGACATAAGTGACAACGCCCCAGATGGAAAAATCAGAATCGACCCGAATCGGGATGCTGTCGAAATCCGGATTTTCGGCGACCAGGAAAATTCCCTCCTCGTCCTGGACAAGGCGTTTGACGGTGAACTCTCCGTTGAGGGTAGCAATCACCACACGACGGTTACGTTTTTCGATGGAACGGTCGACGATCAGCAGGTCCCGATCGTAAATACCGGCTTCCATCATCGACTCCCCCGCGGCACGCACAAAGAAGGTCGAAGATGGATTGCGGATCAGGTGCTGGTTGAGATCCAGGCGTGATTCAAGATGATCCTCTGCAGGTGACGGAAAACCTGCTGCAACCCGGGCACTGAACAACGGTAGTTCCAGGCTGCCGGATTCCTCCATCCCGTAAATCGCGCTGATGCTGCCGTCTGTCTTCAGTTTTTTTGGAATGGATTTCAACATTCCTCATTCTGTTCCCACCCTGCTCCTAGAGCAATACGAAAGTCGGGAGGATCCAGAGAAAAACCAAGGAGATGTTACGGAAAGATTGAGCGAACCCCATAATCAGCACCAAAAAAGGAAGAAACCTATTCAAGCTGATCAAAAATCCCATCCAGCCTTTGAATTTCGAACAGGTGACGGCCTGGAAGGCGTTCCGGTTTTTGACTGAAGCGGTTGATCCATATGGTTTGGAAGCCGAAGGCCGCCGACCCGCAGACATCCCAGGCATTGGAGGAAAAGAAGAGAATTTTCCCAGGTTCGGTCTGAAGTCGTTCCACTGCAAGTTGGTAAACCCGTGGATCAGGTTTAAAGACCCCGACATCCTCCACGGACAAGACAGCATCCAGAAGATCCCCGAGACGGGAGTTCCTCACTCCGGAAGAAAGCATCTCTGGTGATCCGTTGGAGAGAATCGCCGTGCCGTAACCACGATCCTTCAAAAATTGTAGGGTTTCCGGAACTTCCGGATAACAGTCCAGGCGATGGTAAGCCTGAAGCAGTTGACCCTGCAGTTCCGGATTCTCAATCTCCTGGGTGGAAAAGGCATAATCCAAGGCATCGGTGGTGATCTGCCAAAAATCGACATGCTGACGCATCAAGCTTCGCAGCCAGGTGTACTCGAGTTGTTTGGAACGCCAGAGGACAGAGACGGCATCCGCTTTTTCACCAAGAGATTCACGGTATCGTCCGACGGCGGAATGCACATCAAACAACGTACCGTAGGCATCAAAGACACAGTGGGTAAAAGGCGCAGGCTTCATGGAATTTTTCAGGTTTGATGTGTTTGGGGTTCAATCAGGAGCCTTTCCTGGGAAAGCTATTGAGATCCCAATCGTATTCAAAATCGATGTCACCATCGAAGGATTTGAGTCGAGTTTTTGTCGATCGATTTGCATAACGCATCAGATGCTGCAATAGTTTCTTTTCGTCGTCTCCAAAATCGACTCCATACCAGTCGTAGATTTTAGACAGGACCAGTTTGTCTTCGTCTTCGAAACGCATCCCCCGCGAATCGTTGATGTAGCCCCGGGCTCCGGAAGACAGCAATGATTCCACATTCTCTGAGTTGAATGCCTTCGGCTGCAAATTGGGACATCCGAGACTCGCACAATTCAGGGCATAATGCAGCCTCGGGTCTTTCCAGATCGGCCTCAGGATTCGGTGTTCGATATCATTCAACGAAACCTCCTCTCCTTCAATGCGGAGCAGTTTTTCATCCCAGGGACCAAAATCAAAAAAACCGAAACGGATGTCAACAATCGAGTCTAAGGGATAATGCTCCAGGACCAGATGGACCGTGAAGGCATTGTAGAGATTGATCCAGTAGGGCAACTGTTGGACGCGTGAAAGACGACTTACCGGAATTTCCTGGAGTCTCAGCAGGTATTGCTTCAGACGATCCCGGTCTTCTGCAGTGACCCCAGCATAGTCGACACGGTTGATTCCATCTAAAGCGGAAGTGACAAGATAGCGTCCCAGAAAATCAGACCATGCCTGGTGATCAGGAACCAGTGTGCTGCCGGGTTGATGAGCGGTCCAACGGTCCCATAAATCGGATTTTGGAGTGGCCTGTGTCTCCAGTGCTACAAAAACCAGGAATGCCGCAACCGGCAGAAGTCTTTTCAAGCGTTCCTTCGCCAGCGATGATAGGTTTGGAGCAGGCCAAACACCCAATCGGGAGCGTGATTTTTGCGCCAGACTCCCGCGGTCAGTTTGGCTGCCTCAGCATAAGTGGGATAGGCATGGATGGTCCCCAGGATTTTGTTCAGGCCGATGCCATGCTTCATGGACAGGACAAATTCAGAGAGCAGATCTCCCGCATGGGGACCACAGATGGCGGCTCCAAGGATTTGGTCTTTTCCCGGTTTAGTAAGAACCTTCACCATTCCATAGTTGTTGCGTTCCGAAATGGCGCGGTCCAAATCAGAAAGATCAAACGTGGTTTTTTCATAAGCAATGTTTTGCTCCAAGGCTACTTCTTCACACAGTCCGACCCTTGCCAATTCCGGATCGGTGAAGGTGCACCAGGGCACCACGCGGTAATCCACCGCGAATTTTTTGAAGGGGGAAAACAGCGCGTTGACCGTGGCGTACCATGCCTGATGCCCGGCCACATGGGTGAACTGAAACGGACCTGCAACATCTCCGCAGGCGTAGATGTTGGGGATGCTTGACCGAAGGAAGGGATCGACCTTGACCGTTCCATCCGGATTCAATTCCACACCCACTTCTTCCAGTCCCAATCCCGAAGTTCCGGGTTTGCGTCCGGCCGCAACCAAAATGTGATCCGCTTCGATTAGCTGCTCACTTCCATCTTTCCGGGAAAAAACCTGCTGTTCCGAATTCTTGTTCTCGATCCGGTCCACCTGGACCTCAGTCTGCATCCGAATTCCTTCGGACTCAAAATTCTTCAGCACCAGTTCCGCAAGATCACGATCTTCTTTGGGAAGCAGTCGTCGGTCCCGGGTCAGGATGGTGACTTCGGAACCGAGCCTCCGGAACGCCTGGGCCAGTTCGCAGCCGATCGGTCCTCCGCCGATGACCAGCAGGTGTTTCGGGAGTTTTCTTAATTTCCAGATGCTATCGGAAGTGGAGTAAGCGGAACCTTCCAAACCAGGAATCGAAGGAATGGCCGGAGAAGCCCCGGTGGCGATGACGATGTTTTTTGTGGTCAGCCGATTCCCGTTGACCTCCAGCTGATGGGGAGAAACCAGTCTCGCGCTGCCTTCAATGCATTCGACCCCGAGCGAGGTGTAACGTTCAACACTGTCGTGGGGCGTGATCGTTTTGATGATCTCTTGAACGCGGTCCATGACCAAAGGGAAATCCACCTGGTACTGGACTTCTTTTAACCCGAAACGGTCATGCTTGTTCAGCTGATGGACCAGCTTGGAGCTGGAAATCAGGGATTTACTCGGAACACAACCGTAATTGAGGCAGTCCCCTCCCATCAGGTTTTTTTCGATCAGGGCGGCCCTGGCCTTCACCGCGGAGGCAATATAACTCGACACCAGCCCTGCAGCACCTGCCCCGACCGCGATCAGGTTGTAATCATAACGAGCCATATTGCTTTTAGGATGAAGGATGTTTTCGTAGAAAAGGGGTCACGCTTGCTGACGACGGGTCTGGATCCACACTAAAAGACGTTTCATCAAGAGCGGGAATATGCCGATCAGCACAAAAGAGCCGATCAGCATCGGTGAGAGGATGTCTGCGGCGGACTGGATCTGCCCCAGTTCCGCACCCGCATTCACATAAACCAGGGTGCCTGCGAGCATCCCGATTTGGCTGACCCAGTAAAACGTCCACCAGTGAATCGGCATCAGCCCCATCACCAGGTTGATCACAAAAAAGGGGATCACCGGTACCAGGCGGAGTGTGAAAAGGTAAAATCCTCCTTCTTTGAGCATACCCTCGTTGATCGTCTTCAATTGCAGGGCAAATCGATACTGCACCCAGTCATGCAACAGAAAACGGGCTCCCAGCATCGCCAGGGTCGCGCCGATGCTGCTGGCAAAAGAAACCATCAAGGTCCCGATCGTCAAACCAAAGACGGCTCCTCCTGCAAGGGATAGTGCGGCCGCACCCGGAAGAGAAAGGGCCGTGGTAACAAGATAGATGCAAAAAAAAGTGACCAATAGCCAGAAAGGTTGGGCCTCATAATGTTCTCGGATTACCTCTCGGGATTCCTGGAGGAATTCAAGGGTGAGATACTGTTTCAGATCATAAACAAAAAAAAACGTAATCAGAATCACCACTACCAGGAGCAGTAGAATCCGGAAGAAATTTTGTTTCTTCGATTTCATGGACTCCATCAAAATGCCCCATGCCTTCCTTCACCTTCGGCAAAACGCTTTTCGGGAAAAGTATCCTCTTTCGTCAGTTCATACCAAAAAATGAATTTTTGATTCATTGCTGATTTTAAAAAGTTTTTCATTCGATCCAAAAAATGCATCCTGAGTATGATTTGGTCGAGTTTGACTGATTTTGACGCCAATAACCCTAGCGACCCCAAAGACCAGTTTCAACTCCTGGAACAAGAGGGAGTTCTCAATTTGATTCCAGAACCGTTTTCAATCATCGACCCGGTAAATCAGTCTCTTCTGACGTTACAAACCTTGGATCGTCGATTGAAGGAATTCATTCCTGGAGAATTCTCCAGTTGAGGATTGTTTCAATACCTGGAAATGGTGATGTTGCGATACATCAACTGCGAGCTCCCGGAAGGGACGACCCATCAAAAGAATGATTGGGTCTCCTTGGCTTGTGTTTCTAATTTGGAAGAAGTTCGCTGACTTAAGACTCGTGCATAAAACACGCTGATCAGGCAGGGTGGCATTCACCACTGCCACCAAGGGATGATAGGAATGGGCTCCCGCCTGGATCAGTTTTTTCGGAATCCGCTCCCCGCCCACGAGCGGCATGTAGACACTGACTCCCGAATCCTGATTGAGCAACATGGCGATGGCTCGGCAGGTTTGTGGTTGATCGTAACTGGACACGGTGGTCATTAGAAATTCCGAGGCGAAATCCCGGTTGGTCAACGGCATGTTGATGCTTGCGGCGGCGGCAGAGCATGCTGTTACTCCGGCAACGACTTCATAAGTCAGCCCGTGGTTCCGGAGATATTCGATTTCCTCCGCAAGCCTTGCGAACACAGTCGTGTCTCCTCCTTTCAGACGGACGACAATTTTGTGACATTCAGCAAGCTCAACCAGCAACCGGTTGATTTCATTCTGACTACGGTGATGCCGAAAGGCACGCTTGCCGACGTAGATCAGTTCCGCGGAAGTTGGAGCCAACTCCAGCACCTCTCTGCTAACCAGGGCATCGTAGAGGATGACCTCTGCTCGGCGTAAGTGCCGCAACGCTCCAAGGGTGAGCAGTTCAGAACTCCCTGGACCTGCGCCGATGAAAATGACCTTTCCCATGCGTTCCTCAACTGACCAAGGTTTTTTCACAATCCACGGCTTGTTCCGATCCGGAAACAGGAAGATGATCGAACTTTAACATCAGTCTCCGATTTGTGTCCTCCCCTTCAGAGAGGATCTTGCATCCGGGGTTTCCTGATGCTGTGAAGGCTTCTTCCAGTGCGTGTTTCAGGTTGGAAGTCCCATCCGCTGCCGTGTCCTGCCAGAGATGATCATTCGAGATGAAACGGTACCGATGGGGCTGAAAGCAGAATCTCGGGTTCAACTCGGATTCTTGTTCCAGCAGGTCAGAGGCCTGCTGGAGGGTACTCCAGCCTTGCAGAATCCGTTGGCTCAAGGAATCCGGACTGGGCCTTCGCCGTTGATACTGAAGAAAGGTTCTGGTGTCGGAACGGATCACGCCTAATGTGGCCTCATGCGCCACCAGCAGCAAGCGGGGGTCATGCCGGAGGTGGAGATAGTCACCAACGTCAATGAGCAGGTGTCCTTCAATCTCCTGTTGCTGGATCCAGCGGTGAAAAACCGGAATCAGTTGTTTTAAATCCGGTTCCGTTTCAGTTACCAATGACTTTTGAATGATGAATCGTTGCAGTTCCATGATTCTCCTTGATTCAGTTTTTCAGCATATCTTGTTCCCGCAATCTGGCACTGCAGGAATGGGCGGCATCGATGAACAATTGGGCTTCTTCAATCAGACGTTGAACCGATTCACTGTTATCCCCCACCGGTCCCTGTTCCTGTCGTTGAAACAAATAGCGCCCGAACTTACCCCGGGCATAAGGATCGAAGAAGAGTTCTGTGTCATAGAACCGCGCTCGAAATTCCGGAACCACTCGGTCTGGGTGTTCGCTGATGCCCTGCAGCTGTTCTTTCACCAGTGCTCTGGCGGCTTTGACCATGCCTTGGTATGCAAGACTGTCCGCTTCTACGTATTGTTTTTGTTCATGAGAAATCTGTGCTTCAAAAACCTCTCGCTCGGCGTCGGCCATCAGAAACTGAAACTGCGAAACCACTTCCCCGGCACATTCTCCTGTGCCTAGATCGCCGAGGGAAAATTCACGGACGTCGCCCCAGTCAGTGTAAAGTTCGGGATGCGTGGCATGCCTTGGAAGCTTCATTAAATCCTCGATCAGCTCCCTAAACTGCTTCTTGCCGGCCCGTTCAACGAAAGCCCGGAAAGTTTCCGAGGCTTGCCGCTTATTCCTGAATGCCGTGATTATTCGATTTAAGACCTCCGGAATATTCCTAGTTGGCACCGCCCCGATGGGCATGCCAAAGGATGCCGCATTGCCTGCCCACTGCCCTCCCAGCACCACCTGAAAGTGGGGGACTTTAAAACCGTCGAGTGTCCGGCTGTTGCCAAAAAATCCAATATCGGCAAGATGATGCTGTCCGCAGGAATTGAAACAACCACTGATTTTGATCCTCAACTGCTTCACTTCTTCATCCTCTTCATTCAAGTCTCTCAGGCGTCCCTCCAGTTCCGCCGCCAATCCGCGGCTGGCGGCGATACCGAGCTTACAGGTGTCGGTTCCGGGGCAGGAGGTGATGTCCAACAGGGAAGACGCGCCGTGTTCACCCAGGCCCAGAGCTTTCAATCTGCGGTACAGTTCTGGAAGGTCCGCCTCAGGGACCCAGCGCAGGATAAGGTTCTGATCAACCGTGGTCCGAACATTTTCACCAACGAAACGGCGAGCCAGTTTCGCCAGCTCACGCAACTGATAACTGTTCAAGTCCCCCAACGGCAGAGTAACGGCCGCGGCCGCGTATCCGGACTGTTTCTGTGAAAAAACATTGCTCGACCGCCATTCTCCGTAATCTGAGTCCGTATCATTGGCAACCGTCGCGCTTGCTTCGTGTAAAGGAGTTTCTCCCCAGGCAGGTTTTTCGTCCAGGTAGGAAGTCCATCGGTGATCATCAGGAAGAATCCTTCGTTCTTCTCGGACCAGCTCCCTGAATTTGTCGATCCCCAGATTTTCCACCAGGAATTTGATACGTGCACGAGCCCTGTTTTTCTTCTCACCCAGCCTGGCGAAAACGCGGCAGATCGCCTGGGCAGTTGGAAGCAGTTCCTCCTCCGGTAAAAAATCGTCATACAGCTTGGCCTGATGCGGAACCGCCCCCAGGCCCCCTCCCAGATAAAGAGTGAAACCCCTGCGCTGAGATCCACCTTCATATCTTATTCTTGCAATGGCCCCAAGGTCATGCATCTTCACCAACCCGCAGGCATCTTCGCTGCAGCCGGAAAAGGCGATTTTGAACTTGCGGCCGAAATCCTGGCAGTCCGGATGCCCCAGCAAAAACCTATAAAGCGCGCCAGCGTAAGGCGTGACATCGAAACTTTCCCCGGAGCAGATTCCTGCCAGAGGACATGCCGTCACATTCCGCACGCTATTGCCGCAGGCCTCACGGGTCGTGATACCGACTGAGGCAAGCCGTCGCATCAGTTCCGGAGTATCGTCAATATGGATGTAGTGCAGTTGAAAATCCTGCCGGGTGGTGACATGCAGCACTCCATGGGAATATTCACCTGCCACATCGGCAAGGACCTCCATTTGACCAGGAGTCACCTTCCCGAAAGGGATCTTGATCCGGAGCATGCCAGGGGCATCCCACATCGTTTCCGGCCCTTTGGTCAAATCTCCTGAAGGAAAATTCAGCGGTTGCGTACGAATTCCATCATGTCTTTTCCCGTTATCGTAGCGCTGCCCGTAGATACCTCGACGGAGACGGGTTTCAGCAAACACTTTCTCATCAAATGTGCCCCTACGCCGCAGTTCCAGCTGGGTTTCAAAAATATCGATTTCTCGTCCAAGTTCCGGTTCGATCTGTCCGGATAATTTTTCTTTCCAAGTTCTAGTCATTTGATTCTCCAAGTCAAAAAAAGATAGCTTCCTGATTACCGACGGTGGGTATTCGTTAAAGGGGGGATCGCCCTTCCTGAACCTTCATCTCCCAAGGCTTTTTTATCCCTTGACCGCATCCGAAAAGACGAATGAGGTGCTTAAGCGTTTAGAGCAACAGTATGAATTCTGCGACAACAACAGCAGAAACTGGAACCGGAATGGACAGAGCGGAATGGCTTGTGGGGGTGAAAGAACAAAAGTACGCCGGTCTCGGTTTGGCTTGCTGGGATCATAGAGTCGCTTTCTACTTCAATAGAAGTTTTGTTTAATAAACAATATATCGAATGAATTTTCAATATATTAAACTAT
>Ga0187833_10001155_pt1 | contig 30675 bp, 26 predicted proteins | sample ETNtaG_37_FD_167968 | JGI IMG/M metagenome (GOLD analysis project Ga0187833, IMG submission 167968) | Marine microbial and viral communities from oxygen minimum zone, Eastern Pacific Ocean - ETNP2014_SV_400_PacBio MetaG (Illumina Assembly) | ecosystem: Environmental > Aquatic > Marine > Hypoxic...
GGGGTTTTGATCGAGAGGCTTTCGAGAGTGCACAAGGTCGGCCCTCCGTTGCGTCCCACGGCCCGCCAGCCGCATCCGCCGGCGGGACGATGCATAAAATGTCATGATATCGTCGTCAAAGTGCCACTGGAGAAGAAAGATAACGGCTTCCTCTGGAATCTGTGAGCCGGCGGCGCGACATCCCGAACGTCTACGTTTAGGGCAACATTGCTGGAGATTCCGCAAGCCCCGGCGGAAGCGGAAGAGGTCGATAGGCGCCGGGCCATCGCCCAGGACGTCATTGACCCTCGGGGCTCCTGCTTTTTATCTTTTTCTCGGCGCCCGGGCGGACATCCTCGCGCCTTTGCAGGCGGAGCGCAGGTTGATTCTGGTATTCGCATGAGCTAATGTTTTTTTTCGATCACTGAAATTGGCAATCGGCCTCCGTATTTTCCAGAGTTTTTTTTAAGGGACATGCAAAGGGGGCGCGGAAAGTATTTTATGGGTTTTTTTGGTCGCAAAACGAGCGATACACCGACCGACACCGCGACGGATAAACATCCCAAACACGGATTGTGTCCTCTCGTCCGTCAGGTGACCTACCAGGCCAACAGCATCAATTCTTATGAGTTGGTGAGCACCAACGGCTGCAAATTGCCGCCGTTTACCCCTGGCGCTCATATCGATTTTCATTTCAGCGATGGCCGCGTTCGCCAGTACTCGCTGAGCAACGATCCAAGCGAAAAAGACCGTTACGTCATTGCCGTGCTCCGCGACCTCGAGGGAAGCGGCGGATCGGTCGCCTTGTTCGAGGGGGTGCATGCCGGCAGAACCGTGTCCATCGGCAAGCCGCGCAACAACTTTTCCTTGGACGATACGGCCAGCCGGCACTTGTTTATCGCCGGCGGCATCGGCATCGCGCCGATCAAGTCGATGATGCACCATTTGCAGGCCACCAATGGTGAGTTCCTGACCTACTATTGCACGAAATCATATGATGATACGGCCTTCCGGGACGAGTTCGCCACTCTCGTCGAAGAGGGCAAGCTGATTTATCATCACGACGGCGGCGATCCGATAAAGAACCTGGACATCGAGGAGATCCTGAAGGAACAGGAGCCCGGCACCCATCTTTACTGTTGTGGCCCTCCGGGTCTTATGAAGGCGGTGGAAAAGACCTCTTCCCATTGGCCGGAAGGAACGGTTCATTTCGAGCATTTCGACCAGACGCTCGAGCCCGCGCCTACCGATGAAAAGATCGGGGTTTCCGAATACGACATCGGCGTCGGCTTCCAGGTCAAGACCGCCAGCAGCGACAACGTCTATGAGGCTCCCTAGGATAAAACAGACATGGATAACCCCAAACACGGATTGCTTCCTCGCGTCCATCAGGTGGTCCGCCAAGCCGACAACATCAATTCTTATGAGTTGGTGAGCAACGACGGTTGTCAATTGCCGCCGTTTACCCCTGGCGCCCATATCGATCTTCATTTCCGTGATGGCCGCGTTCGCCAGTACTCCCTGAGCAACGATCCCAGTGAGAAAGATCGTTACGTCATTGCTGTCCTCCGCGACCTCAAGGGTCGCGGCGGATCGGTCTCCTTGTTCGAGAGGGTGCAGGCCGGCAGAATTTTGTCCATCGGCAAGCCGCGCAACAATTTTCCCTTGGACGATACGGCCAGCCGGCACTTGTTTATCGCCGGCGACATCGGCATCGCGCCGATCAAGTCGATGATGCACCATTTGCAGGCCACCAATGGTGAGTTCCTGACCTACTATTGCACGAAATCATATGAAGACTCGGCCTTCAAGGACGAGTTCGCCCCTCTCGTCAAAGAAGGCAAGCTGATTTATCATCACGACGGCGGCGATCCGGTAATGGGCCTGGATCTCAAGGAGGTCCTGAGGGAATACAAGCCCGGCACCCATCTTTACTGTTGCGGCTCTCCGCTTCTTATGAGGGTGGCGAAAAGGACCTCTTCCCATTGGCCGGAAGGAACGGTTCATTTCGAGCATTTCGACCAGGCGCCCGGGCCCATGCCCGCCGATGAAAAGATCGGGGCTTCCGAATACGACATCGGCGTCGGCTTCCAGATCAAGATCGCCAGCACCGGCAATGTCTATGAGGTTCCCCTGGACAAATCCATCCTTGATGTCCTGAAAGAGAACGGATTCCCGACGGCAGAGTCTTGCAAATCCGGTATGTGTGGCACCTGCAAGACCCGTTATCTGGAAGGTCAGCCCGACCACAGGGGCGTCGCCCTGAGCGAGGAAGAAAAGTCCCGCTTCGTGTCGACCTGTGTTTCCCGTTCGAAATCTCCGATGCTTGTCCTTGGCCTGTAACGCCGGCTGGATCCGATCTCCGCGGCGCATGAAACCGGCTTTTTTCGGTTCATCCGGGAATTCCGGATCGGCGGCGTTCAAGCGGCGGGGACAGGCCTATCTACCGGCCGGTCCGAAGAAAGGGTGTATGACCCTGTTCCCCGGCAGGATTCCCAGCCGCGCCACGGTCCCGGCATTGACCTCCAACACCGCCCGCGCCGGCCAGTCGGAACGGATCTTGGCCGGAGATAAAGGCACGGTTCGCTGGACGATGTTGATAATGCGGCCGTCGGCGCCGATGAAAATCATATCGAGCGGTAAAAAAGTATTTTTCATCCACATGACGGCCAGCCGCGGAGGCTGGTAATCGAACAGCATCCCGGCGTTCGGCGCCAGACGGTGCCGCCCTTGCAGTCCCTGCATCTTTTGCTCCCAGGTCCGTGCCAATTCGACGGTAAAGACAAAACGTCCCCTGGCTGTCTCGACGGTCAACTCGGACGTCTCGAAAGGCGCGAGCGGGGCGGCCCCGACGCCGAAAACAACCGCCGTTGCAACCACCGCCGCCATCATCGGTATGTTCCCCGCAAAACGGTGTTTTACCGTAATTTTGTGCATTTCCATGCTGGAATTCCTACTTAGCGCCCATCCGGAGAAACCCACCGGCAGCGCCTTGTGGCCGGCAAATCCTTTTCCGAGGATATGAAATGCCTTTATCCACATTCCAAGGGCACCATCGTTCAGGCCTTGTTTGCATAGCATGAACGGGCAGCGGATACCAATTGAGGATTGCTCGCATGGCATGGTTACAATTTCTCCGCCCCCGACAACTTTTTGCAAACAATTTTTTTTGCTGGCACAGGTTCCTTGACGAAACTATTCTCATGCCCCGGCAATACCCGCCAACGCGAATATTTCCGGCTCCCCGGACATGGGGTCCAGGGAGAGAGGGGAGACTGCTTTTGCTGCACAGATTGAGTCTGGGGCTGGTTCTTTGCATTCTCTGGCTGCTGTTGTCTGGCTATTTTTCCTCGGCCCTGTTGCTCGGATTGGGATTGGCCTCGGCGGCCGCCGTCGTCTTCATCGCCCACCGCATGGACGTCATCGACCATGAAGGCCATCCCGTTCACCTGGGCTGGCGGGCCACTATTTACTTGCCTTGGCTGCTGGGGGAAATTGTCAAGGCCAACATCGATGTGGCGTGGCGCATCATTCAACCCTCAATGCCTATCCGTCCCAATATGCTGCGCGTCAAGGCCTCGCAGAAAAGCGAGTTGGGCAATGTCATCTATGCAAACTCGATCACGCTGACGCCGGGAACGGTGACCGTGGAACTTGAAGACGGCCTGCTCGGCGTCCATGCGATCACCGCCGAGGCCGCCGAAGAGGTGCTAAGCGGCGAAATGGACCGCCGGGTCACCGCCATGGAGGGGCACGTGGAAACAGCCGGAAAAAAGGTCGAGTGATGTTTACCGCCGCCGCCGCCATCCTCGTCACCATGGCGATCGCCCTGGTCCGGGCGCTCGCCGGTCCCACCGTCTTCGACCGCATCCTGGCGGTCAACAGCTTTGGCACCCTGACCATGCTCTTCATCGCCGTCTATGGGTTCTTGAGCGGCCGTCCGGAATTCCTGGACATTGCGCTGGTCTATGCGCTCATCAATTTCATCGGCACCATCGCCGTCACCAAATATGTCACCTTCAGCGACCTGGGCTACTCAGCCGACAAGGGCGGTTCGGGAGATCCGTGATGGCGCTGATCGCCGACATTGTGAGCTGGATATGCCTGATCGCGGGCTCGCTGTTCGCCCTGATCGGCGCCATCGGCATCATCCGCTTGCCGGACGTCTTCACCCGAATGCACGGAGCCGGGATCATCGACACCATGGGCGCCGGGCTGATCCTGGTCGGCTTAATGGTCCAGGCCGGCCTCACCATGGTGACGGTGAAGCTGCTTCTCATCCTGCTGTTCCTCATGTTGACCAGTCCGACGACGACCCATGCCCTGGCGCGGGCGGCCCTGAACGGGGGCGTCAAACCCCTGTTGGACAAAAAGAACGACGGGGAAGACGAACCATCGAAGACCTGATCGACATTGCGCTACTGCTGTTCATGACGGTGACGGCTTTCGCCCTGGTGCGGCTACGCAACCTATTCGCCGTGGTCATGCTGTCGGGGATTTTCAGCTTGCTGGCGGCGGTGCTTTACGTGGTGCTGGATGCGGTGGACGTGGCCTTCACCGAGGCCGCCGTCGGCGCCGGCATCGCCACCGTGCTCATGCTGGGAACCCTGGCGCTGACCACCGGCGTGGTCAAGGAGGCACCGCGAAAGCCCCTTGCCGCCCTGCTGATCGTATCATTGACCGGCGCGTTGCTGATCTTCGGCACCCTCGACATGCCGCCCTATGGAGACCCGAACGCCCCCATCCACCATCACGTGGCGCCGCGCTATATCGAGAAATCAGGCAGCGAGGTCGGCCCGCCCAACATCGTCACCTCGGTACTGGCCAGTTACCGGGGCTATGACACTCTTGGCGAGGTGACGGTCATCTTCACCGCCGCCGCCGGCATTCTGATTCTTCTCGGCGGCCGCCGCCGGCCGGGGAAGAAACGCCGGACGGCAGGAAAAACCGGAGGTTAGGCAATGAAATCCAAACCGGTCTTGCGGGTCACGTCCAAGCTGTTGATCCCGGCCATCATGCTGTTCGCCCTCTATGTGCAGTTCCACGGCGATTTCGGCCCCGGCGGCGGCTTCCAGGCCGGAGTCATCTTCGCCAGCGCCTTCATCCTTTATGCCTTGATTTTCGATATCGATACCGCCCGCAAGGTGGTCCCGGCTTGGATGATGAGGGTGGGATTGGCCTCTGGCTTGCTGCTTTACGCCGGTGTCGGCGTGGTTGGACTACTGCTTGGCGGCAAGTATCTCGATTATTCGGTCTTGGCCGACAACCCTGTCATCGGCCAGCATTTGGGGATCACCCTGATCGAGTTCGGCGTCGGCGTCACCGTCGCCTCGGCGATGATTACCATTTTCTACCTATTCGCCGGCCAAGGCAGGCAGCCGGAGGACAGCTGAGTCATGGAATTCCCCGGCCTCTTCAACTACTGGATCGCCGTCGTTTTGATGATGACCGGTTTTTACATCGTCATCGCCCAGGGCAATCTGATCAAAAAGGTGGTCGGACTCAATATTTTCCAGGTCTCCGTGTTCGTGTTCTACATCTCGATGAGCAAGATCAAGGGCGGAACCGCGCCGATCCTGGATGAAGGCATCGAAATCTACACCAACCCGCTGCCGCACGTGCTGATCCTCACCGCCATCGTCGTCGGCGTCGCCACCACGGCGCTGGCCCTGGCCCTGGTGGTGCGCATCCGTGATGCCTACGGCACCATCGAGGAAGACGAAATCGGAAAGCTGGAGCAGGAGGAGGAGACGTGATCTCCGGCCATCTGCCCGCCCTTCAGGTGGTGTTGCCGCTGATGGCGGCGCCGCTTTGCCTGCTGCTCAGGCACTCCACGGCGACATGGGGCTTGGCCCTTGCGACGACCTGGGGATCGCTGGCCATAGCCATCACGCTGCTCCTCCAAGTGCTCTCCACCGGACCCGTCTCATATGAGATGGGCGGCTGGGCGGCGCCGTGGGGCATCGAGTACCGGGTCGACATGGTCGGCGCCTTCGTTCTCGTCATCGTCGCCGCCCTTGGCTCCCTGGTCATGCCCTTTGCCCGCTTGAGCGTCGCCCGCGAGGTCGCCGCCGACCGCGTTTATTTGTTTTACACCATGTATTTGCTGTGCCTGACCGGCCTGTTGGGCATGGCGATTACCGGGGATGTCTTCAACCTCTTCGTTTTCCTGGAGATTTCATCCTTGTCGTCTTATGTGCTGATCGGTTTTGGCGGCGACCGCCGGGCGTTGACGGCGGCTTTTCGCTATCTGGTCATGGGAACCATCGGCGCCACCTTCTACATCATCGGCGTCGGCATGATGTACATGATGACCGGGACGCTGAACATGGCCGACCTCGCCACCTTGCTCCCCGCCGTCGCCGGCACCCGCACCATCCAGGCGGCGCTGGCTTTCCTGACCGTCGGGCTCAGCCTCAAGCTGGCTTTGTTTCCTTTGCACCTGTGGCTGCCCAATGCCTATACCCACGCACCTTCGGCGGTGACGGCCTTCCTGGCGGGAACGGCGACCAAGGTGGCGGTTTACGCCCTCATCCGCATCTATTTTACCATCTTCGGCGGCGTCGACGTCTTCGAAACCTTTTTCATCCGCGAGGTTCTGATGGGATTGGCCCTCGTCGCCATGTTCGCCGCCTCGGCGGTCGCTGTCTTCCAGACCAACATCAAGCGCATGCTGGCCTATTCAAGCATCGCCCAGATTGGCTATATGGTTCTGGGGATCGGTTTCGCCACTGTCACCGGGCTCACCGGCGGCATCGTCCATCTCTTCAACCATGCCCTGATGAAGGGCGTCTTGTTCATGGCCATGGGCTGCGTCTTTTGGAAATTGGGCTCCGTTCATATCCGTGACCTGGCCGGCCTGGGGCGGCGCATGCCGGTGACCATGGCGGCCTTCCTGGTCGGCGGCTTGAGTCTGATCGGCGTGCCGCTGACGGTCGGTTTCATCAGCAAGTGGATGCTCATCCAGGCGGCCCTCGAAAAAGGCTGGTGGCCCATCGCCGTACTGGTGCTGATCAGTTCGCTTTTGGCCGTTATCTACATCTGGCGCGTTGTCGAGGTCGCTTACTTCCGCCCCGTTGCCGCCGAACCGGGCGCCGAAAGCGCCAGCAAAATCGCCGAGGCGCCCCTTTCCATGCTTCTGCCGATGTGGGTACTCGCCGGCGCCTGCCTCTATTTCGGCATCGACGCCACGCGCACCCTGGAGGTCGCCGCCGCCGCCGCCATGCTGCTGGGAACCACCCCATGAGCCTCGAGGCGACGATCCTGCTGGCCCTGGCCGTGCCGCTCGCCGGCGCGGTGCTGATTCTGCTCGTCGGGCGGCATCCCAACTTGCGCGAAGCCGTGACCCTCGCCACCGCCGGAACTTTGTTTCTGCTGGTCGCCTCGCTGGTGCCGGCGGTGATGGCCGGCGGCCGGCCGGCGGCCGCCCTTGGCGAGATGCTGCCGGGTCTCGGCATTGCTTTCGTCGTCGAGCCTCTTGGCATGATGTTCGCCGCCGTCGCCAGTTTCCTGTGGATCGTCACTTCGATCTATTCCATCGGTTACATGCGCGGGCATGGCGAGCGCAACCAGACCCGGTTCTATGCTTTTTTCGCCATCGCCCTGGCCAGCGTCATGGGCGTCGCCTTCGCCGGCAACATGCTGACCCTTTTCATTTTCTACGAGGTGTTGACGATCTCGACCTTTCCCCTGGTTACCCATGCCGGGAGCGAGGAGGCGAAGCGCGCCGGTCGGGTCTATCTGGGTATTCTGCTCGGCACTTCCATCGGCTTACAGCTTTTCGCCATCATTTGGACCTGGACGATCACCGGCACCCTGGATTTCACCGACGGCGGCATCCTCGAAGGCAAGGCGACGGGAGCGGTGACAGGCGTTCTGCTGGCGCTTTACATCTTCGGCATCGGCAAGGCGGCGCTGATGCCTTTCCACCGCTGGCTGCCGGCGGCGATGGTGGCGCCGACGCCGGTCAGCGCGCTCCTGCACGCGGTGGCCGTGGTCAAGGCCGGCGTTTTCACCGTTCTCAAGGTGACCATTTACATCTTCGGCGTCGATAACCTGGCGGAGCTGGGCAGCTCGGAATGGCTGCGCTACATGGCCGCCGCCACCATCATCATCGCCTCGCTGGTCGCCATGACCAAGGACAACCTCAAGGCGCGGCTGGCCTATTCCACCATCAGCCAGCTTTCCTACATCGTGCTCGGCGCCATGCTGGTCAATGCCTGGGGCATCATCGGCGGCGGCATGCACATCGCCATGCACGCCTTCGGCAAGATCACGCTGTTCTTCTGCGCCGGCGCCATCCTGGTCGCCAGCCACAAAACGGAGGTCAGCCAGATGCGGGGCCTCGGGCGGACCATGCCGGTTACCATGGCGGCATTTTTGATCGGTTCCTTGAGTATCATCGGCCTGCCTCCTTTCGGCGGGCTGTGGGGCAAATGGTTCCTGGCGCTGGGCGCCCTGGAGGCGGACAAGCTGGTCATGGTGGCGGTGCTGATGGTTTCCTCGCTCTTGAACGTGGCCTACCTGCTGCCCATCCCGTTCAGGGGATTCTTCGGCGATCCGCCCGCCAACCCCGGCGACGATCACGGCGCCGGCATCAAGGAGGCGCCTTGGCCCTGCCTGGTGGCGATCACGGTTACGTCGCTGGGATGCTTGGTGTTGTTTTTCTATCCCGACCCTGTTTACGACCTGCTCAAGCAAATCGTAACGCCGCCGAGGTGAGCCCCGTGAACGATAAAGAGAAACGCCACATCTTCGACAATCCGCGAAACGTCAAGCGGGTGATTCACATTATTTACGCCGTCTGCGCCCTGGTTTTCGCCAGCGAATTCTTCATCGACCGCCACGTCGATCACCCCTGGGAGATACTCTTCGGATTTTACGGCCTGTTCGGGTTCGTCGCCTTCGTCGTCCTGGTGCTGGCCGCCAAGGAGATGCGCAAGGCCCTGATGCGCAAGGAAGATTATTACGATGAATAGCGTGGCGCCTTTCCTGGTCTTTTTTCTGGGCGCCGTTCTGGTGGCGATGACCCGAGGCCGGGTACGCGCCGCCGTCCTGCTGGCCATCCCCCTTGTCGGAGCCTTCAATCTCTTCACCATCGCCGATGCCGCCGTCGGCAACGTCGCCGTCTTCGACTACACGCTAACCTACCTCAGGGTCGACCGTTTGAGCATGTTGTTCGGCTATCTGTTTCACTTGGCGGCGTTTATCGGCATCGTTTATTCGCTGCACCTGCGCGACACGACGCAGCACGTGACGGGGACGCTTTATGCCGGCAGCGCCCTGGGAGCGGTGTTCGCCGGCGACCTGATCACCCTTTTTGTGTTCTGGGAACTGCTGGCGGTGACGTCGGTGTTCCTGATCCTGGCGCGGCGGACGGAGCGGGCGCGGGCGGCGGCCATGCGCTACCTCGTCATCCAGGTTCTCTCGGGAGTCATCCTGCTGGCCGGGGTCCTGATCAGGCTGCACCAGACCGGTTCCATCGCCTTCGATTTCATTGGCCTCGACGGCCTCGGCTCGTGGCTGATTTTCCTTGCCTTCGGCATCAAGTGCGCTTTCCCGCTGCTTCACAACTGGCTGACCGATTCCTATCCGGAGGCGACGCCGACGGGTACGGTTTTCTTGTGCGCCTTCACCACCAAGGTGGCGGTCTACGCGCTGGCGCGCGGTTTCCCGGGAACCGAAATCCTGGTCTATATCGGCGCCGCGATGACCATGTTCCCCATCTTCTACGCGGTCCTCGAGAACGACCTCAGAAAGGTGCTGGGCTACTCCATGATCAACCAGCTCGGGTTCATGGTCACCGGCATCGGCATCGGCACGGCGCTGGCCATCAACGGCGCCGTCAGCCACGCCTTCAACGACGTCGTCTTCAAGGGCTTGCTGTTCATGTCCATGGGCGCCGTCCTGCACATGACCGGCCGCGTCAAGGCGTCGGAACTGGGCGGTCTCTACAAGTCCATGCCGATCACCGCCACCTGCTGCTTGGTCGGCGCCGCCTCGATTTCCGCCTTTCCCTTGTTCTCGGGCTTTGTTTCCAAGTCGATGGTCATGGTGGCGGCCCTCGAGGAAGGCTATCCGGTGGTCTGGCTGTTCCTGCTGTTCGCCTCGGCGGGCGTGATGGAGCACGCCGGTATCAAGATCCCGTTCTTCTCGTTCTTCTCCCATGATTCCGGCATCCGGACGCGGGAGCCGCCCCTCAATATGCTTGTGGCCATGATTTTGGCCGCCGTCATCTGTGTGTTCATCGGCTCGTATCCCTGGGTTCTGTATGATTTCCTGCCCTTCCCGGTGGACTACGAGCCCTACACCATGGCCCACGTGCTGACCCAGACCCAGTTGCTGATGTTCGCCATCCTGGCCTTCGTGACACTGAAACTGACGGGGCTCTATCCGCCCGAGCTGCCCAGCGTCAACATCGACTCCGAATGGTTCTACCGGCGGCTGCTGCCGCGCGCCGTCAAGTTGTTCAAGGCCGTCTTGGCGCCTCTCGACCTGGGCGTTCGCCGGGCGGCGCTGGGGTTTGTCAACTACTTGATCGCCGCCGTCTTCCGCCGCGCCGGCCCCGACGGCGTGCTGGCCCGCTCGCCGCTGGCCGGCGGCATGGTGGTCTGGGTGCTGGTGCTGCTCGCCCTTTATCTGCTGCTGAATTTCCTGTGAGGGGGCCATCGCCTCTTTGGCGTTTGTGGTCTGGACTATCGCTTCTTCGAGAATTCATGAATGATTTCTCGATTTAAGAACGCACGCGTTCCGGGGTCCCACCAAGTCTGTAAATCAATGCATCTTCAATAAGGGTTCCATTTATCACGTTTCCCGTGAACCTAATCCGAGAGATCCCCGGATCGGTTTTTAGAGCTTTTTTCAATAGCGTAACGATAAAGTCTTCCCGTTTGACCAAACTCATCTCAAGCATTTGTGACTTGATGCTCTCTGGTAATTTGTCCAGCGAACTTCTCAATCTGTCGTAAGATTTTTTGGGTCCAATTTGCGCGACCAAGGAAGTCGCGATTACAAAAACCCATTTTTCCTTATCAGGGTTGAAAATCCAAAATGCCGAATCTACATCGAACCCGTCTTCATCGAGTTGCTTGATGATCCGCTCCCCATCGTCGATCTGGGTGTCTACCAGTGCCGGGCCAGCCATTGCAGGATTCCATCATTCGGGTTCTCGATTGCATCAATCAAGTCGTGCGCATCCAATCGCGTTTTTTCCGTCGAGTACCTTACGTCGGGCTTCCAATCTTTAATCACGTTCCAACTCGATCCCAAACCTGGGTTTGCCTTCGCGTCTATCAGTAGTTTATCAAAAAGACCTGCCGTCTTGAGTAGCTGTTCAAAATCATGTTTGTAAGTTTTATCTACGAGTCCTTTGTCCGGAATCGTGTTCCTCCTGAATTGCCTTGCGATACAAGCCTTGATCGCACATTCGACGGCGTACTCGGCGATGTAATACGCCGACTCGTAGCGCCTTCCTTGCATCAATACGTGCGCATCCCCTAGGCGTCGCTCAACCAGTTTCTTCAGTTCCGACCGAGTGACCATCAAAGAATGCTACCGAGAATTTATCAACGATTCATTATCTACAAATAAGCGTACGATTCCCAAAAAGGAATACCAATTGGTTCCAATATTAACCAGCAGTCTGTAATTGCGATTCGGTGCCCCTTGCCGGATTCGATACTGGTGGGCCAACTAACTCGAACAAGAACGGTGGTGCGGGCGGCCGGACTTGAACCGGCAAGGCTGTTAAGCCGAGGGATTTTCGTACCACTCCAGCTTTCGCTGGGGCGCGTCCCTGCCAAGGTCGCGCTTTTGTGGTCTGGACTTTCTCTTCACCCTTGCACTCGGCTTTAGGTGCTCGCCGTCAAGTCTCTACACCTTCCCGTTTCCGGGCTTGGCTCGGGATTGCCATTTGAAAGGTTTCCCCGAGTTTGACGAGTTCTACTCCCAACGTTTCCGAAGGGGCACTCAAATTTAGATCAAGTCCCTTGTGTTTACCAATTTCACCACGCCCGCGCCGGCCCGACTCTAACGCGATCCGCTCTAGCCATCCAGGTCTTTCGCCGGTAGGGCGCCGAGATCGCCGAGCATCTCCCTGACGTCCGCCGCCGCCTTTTCGATGTGCTCCGCGTCGGTATGGCGCAGCACCAGGCTCACCCCCGGCTTGCCGTCGCGGACAAAGGGGTAGCTGCCGATCTCCACTTGCCGGTGCCGGGCCTGGACGGCGGCCAGTTTCTCGGCAACGGCGCCTTCGCTGATAAAGACCGTGACGGTCTCGGAGAGCACCTTCTCGCCGCCTTTGAGGCGATCTTTGAAGTCATCGAACATGGCCCGCATGATCTTCGGCACGCCGGCCATGACGAAGACGTTTTCGATCTGGTAGCCGGGCGCCCTGCTGACCGAGTTTTCAACCAGCGTCGCGCCGGCGGGGATATCGGCCATCTTCAGGCGCGCCTCGTTCTGGTCTTTCTTGAGGTATTGCCGGTCCAGCAAGGCCAGCGCCTCGGCGTTGCGCTCCAGGCTCACTCCGAAAGCCTTGGCGATGGCGGCCGACGTAATGTCGTCGTGGGTCGGGCCGATGCCGCCGGTGGTGAGGACGTAATCGAACCGGCGGCGGCATTGGTTCACCGCCTCGACGATCGCCGCCTCGTCATCGGCAATGATCCTGGCCTCGGCGAGGCGAATGCCGAGCTCGTTCAACTGGCGGCCGAGAAAAGCCAGGTTGGCGTCCTCGGTGCGTCCCGACAGTATTTCGTTGCCAATGATGATAAGACAGGCGGTGACGATGGCTTTGTCGGACATGAACGGCTCCCGGGCTTCCGGCATCGCCCCTAAAGCAGATCCCTGAGCATGGCGGCCAAGGGCCGATCCGCCGCCGGCATCGGCAATTCCGCCATGCCGGTGGGGCGCACCCATTTCAACTCCTGCCCCTCGGCGGCGGCGGCGATGCCCTTCCACACCCGGCAGACATAGAGCGCCATCAGCAGGTGAAAGTCGCCGTAGGAATGCGAGGCGAAGGTAAAAGGCGCCAAGCAGCTCTCGGTGACGTCGATGGCGAGTTCTTCCCCGAGCTCGCGAATCAGGGCCCCTTCGGGTGTTTCGCCGTCGCCGACCTTGCCGCCGGGAAATTCCCACAGGCCGGCCATCGGCTTGCCCTTGGGGCGGCGGGCGAGAAGCACCCGGCCGTCGGCGTCGATCAACGCCGCCGCCGCCACCAACAGCAAAGGCAGCGGCGCCGGGGGACGGTGGATAGGGGCCTTTAGACAGCCTGAATCAGGTCCGGTAATCGGCATTGATATCGATATATCCGTGGCCGAGATCGCAAGTCCAGACGGTAGCCCTGCCTTCGCCGACGCCGAGCCCGACGGTGATGCAAACCTCGGCGCCTTGCATGTGGCGGGCCACCGGCGCCTCGTCGTAGCCGGCAACGGCGGCGCCGTCGGCGGCCACCGGCACGCCGCCGATGGTGATGGCGAGCCGGTCCCGGTCGGTTTTCTCGCCGGACTTGCCGACGGCCATGACGACGCGGCCCCAGTTGGCGTCCTCGCCGGCGATGGCTGTTTTCACCAGCGGCGAATTGGCGATGGCCAGGCCGATGCGCCGCGCCGCGCCGTCATCCGCCGCGCCTTCGATGCTGATGGCGACGAATTTGGACGCCCCTTCGCCGTCGCGGACCACCTGGTGGGCGAGATCGAGCATCACTTGCCCCAGCTTGTCGCGAAAATCGTCGAGGAGGCGGTCGTCGGCGCTGTCCACCGCCTCGTGCCGGGCGCCCCGGCCGGTGGCGAATAGCAGGACCGTATCGCTGGTCGAGGTGTCGCCATCGACGGTTATGCAATTGAACGACTTGGCGGCGGCGGCGGCCAGCAGGTCCTGCAAGACCCCGGCGGGAATGGCCGCGTCGGTGAACACGAAGGCGAGCAACGTCGCCATGTCGGGCGCGATCATGCCCGAGCCTTTGGCGATGCCGTTGATGACAACCTCGGCGCCGCCGATGGCGGCGACGCGGCTGGCGCCTTTGGGGAAAGTGTCGGTAGTGGTGATCGCCCGCGCCGCGTCCTTCCAGCCGTCATCCCGCAAGGCTTCCTTCAGGGCCGGCAGGGCGGCGGTGATTTTGGCGTCCTCGAGGGGTTCGCCGATGACCCCGGTGGAGGCGACGAAAACCGTGCTCGGCCGGCAGGGAAACAGGTCGGCGGCGGCCTCGACGATACGTTCGACGGCTTCGATGCCGGCCTTGCCGACAAAGGCGTTGGCATTGCCCGAATTGACAATGAGGGCGCTGGCGGTGCCGCCGAGAAGCGCCCTTTTGCACCAGTCGACCGGTGCCGAGGGCGTTTGCGAACGCGTCAAGACGCCGGCCACCGCCGTCGCGTGAGCCAGTTCCGCCAGCAACAGGTCATGGCGTCCCTGGTATTTTATGCCGCAGGCGGCGGTAGCCAGCCGCAGGCCGGGCAGGGCCGGCATCTCCGGGAAGTTTTTGGGCGCTAGGGGGGAGACCGTGTTCATGGCGTCAACCGCTGAAATCACCGGCAAAAGTTCGCAAGGATAAAGCACATCGCCGCCGCCGGCACAAGACCGGGGTGGCTGTGCGAATGCAAGCCGTCGGCGCCGGGGTTTGAAGTCCGAACGGAACACCACGCGGCCGATGTGTCGGCCTGGGCAAACAGAGTGCTGGTCATTGATCTCCGGGACGGGCAAGATGCAGAATAACCGCCCGCCGCCGGCCCCAGGAATATTCGATGGCCCGCGAACCTGGCCTTGGCCTTCAAGCGCGCCGCCCGGAGGAAAGAAAAGAGTGGTCGAGCCGGCCTGATATCCGGGCGGTGGTGTTACGGGAAATCATTTACGATTCGAACGGATGAACGCCTGAAAATCGGTTGCTGAAGCCTCGATGACAATCAGCCAAATAAGCGATCTCCCCAAATTAATCGAACTTGACGACACCACCAAGGACGTCGTCCTCGGTTCCTTGAAGCTTGTGCTCAAAAGACTCAAGAACAAAGAGCTGATTGCCGCCGAGATCGAATACCGGGACCTGCTCAACGATCCCAACCGGATGCACGAATTCATCGCCTGTTTCAAAAAAAACCTGAAGGTCGGCCGCGATCTCGCCTTGAACCAGCGGGGCCAACCGGTGAAGAATTTTTCCGAACAACTGGTCTGCGGCATGTCGCTGGCCCAGATCGAACGCCTTTTGGTCTATACCTGCGCCAAGAAAATCTACCGCAAGAAGGCGGCGGAAGAAGACCGCCAGAAAACCGCGAAACCCAAGGATGCCAAAAAAGGATGGCTGCGGGGCGGCAAGCAGGCCGGCAAGCAGGCCGCCAAGAAAACAACCTCCGAGGTGCCCGATGAGATCAAGGCCATCATTGCCTTTGACTGGCAGTTGCCGATGTTGGAAACCTACGTCTTCCGGCTGCGACATGGGCATCTCATGGAATTGGGTGACGGGGTGCTGGCGATCAAATCGCCCGAGGCCCTCGAAGTGGTGGCCGCAACCGACCCCGTGAGCTTGAAAGGGGCGAAACAAGCGGTGGGAGAAAGGTTCCTGGAAATGCTGGAGGCCAATGCCGCCGCCGTTCTGGGCTTGGCGTGCTGCGATAAAAAGAAGCTGGCAATGATCTCTCAGTTTGCCGGTCGCCGCGTTTGGGATGTTTTTGCCGGCGATCCGGAACTCTTGGTCGAAATCCTCGGCTGCGAACGGTATATCCTCAAGGCCTTGGGCCCGAGCGTCGCCGACCTTGGCGTCGAATCCTTTCGCACTCTCGAGGGCATCTCCGAGACGGTGCTGGAACCGTTACTGGAAGCCTTCCGCGAGGTTTTCGGCGAGCGCGGAAAAGTGCTCCTCAACGACCCGGATTTTGTCGGCAACCACCTGAGAAAAGTCGCCAGGGATTTCCGCTCAATGAGCGCCAAAACCGAAGGCGAGATGCAATCGATCAAGAATTCCGCCGTCATCGTGTTGCAAACGATACAGCAGGAAATCGCCGCCGGCCGATAACCTAAGGAACGGGCTTGGACCCGAGGAAAAAGACTCATGTTTTTCGTCAAGCGCGACTCTGGGGGGCGGGTGGAGGCCCTTTTCAGGAACAAGCCCCAAAACGATGCCGAGGAACTGCCCGCCGGCCATCCCGACATCATGGATTTCCTGACCGGCGGGGGGAAAAAAACCAAGGCCGTTTGGGCCGAGGCCGACCTCGGCATGGCCAGGGTGCTCGAGGACCTGATCGTGATCCTTTTGCGCCGGGAAGTGGTTTCCTTTACCGACCTGCCGCTGGAAGCCCAGCAAAAACTGGTCATCCGTCACAATAAGCGCGGCGATCTCGGCTTCGTCGCCCGCCTTTTCCCGTCCAGCGACGAAGACGAGCTGGGTGACTAGGAGTCTGGCTTGAAAGTCGGTCTGATCGTTGACAGCGCCTTTGCGGACTACTATTTCTTGCCCCGGTTGGGAAGTGACCGGCCGGCCCTCCGTACCCTTTAAGTTCTTGGCGAGGAAAATTCATGTTCGGCGCCATCGCCAAGCGAGTGTTCGGTTCCGCCAATGAGCGCTACCTGAAAACTCTGCAAAAGGACGTTGCCGCCATCAACGCCCTGGAAGCCGGACTGGAAGGGCTGAGCGACGAGGACCTGGCGGCGCGTACGCCCTGGCTAAAGGGGCGGCTGCAAGCCGGCGAGGAATTGGACGATCTTCTGGTCGATGCCTTCGCCACCGTTCGCGAGGCCTCGAAACGAGCCCTCGGGCAACGCCCTTTCGACGTTCAGCTCATGGGCGGAATCGTGCTGTACAAGGGCATGATCGCCGAGATGAAAACCGGCGAGGGCAAGACCCTGGCGGCGACCCTGCCTGTCTACCTCAACGCGCTGAAAAGCGAGGGTGTGCATGTGGTCACGGTCAACGACTACCTGGCCCAGCGCGACGCCGATTGGATGGGCAAAATCTACCAGTTTCTCGGGATCAGCGTCGGCTTCATCGTCCACGGTCTCAATGACGCCGAACGCCAGGAGGCTTATGCCGCCGACGTGACCTACGGGACCAACAACGAACTGGGCTTCGACTATCTGCGCGACAACATGAAGTTCAGTCTCGAAGAGATGGTCCAGCGGCGCTTCTCATACGCCATCGTCGACGAAGTGGACTCTATTCTCATTGACGAAGCGCGTACGCCGCTGATCATCTCCGGCCAGGCCGAGGATTCGTCCGAACTTTACAACGCCATCGACAAGATCATCCCCAAATTGACGCCCGAGGATTACGAAAAAGACGAAAAGCTTCGCGCCGCCACCTTCACCGAGGCCGGCACCGACAAGCTGGAGGTCCTGCTTAAGGAAACCGGATTGCTGACCGGCGGCAACCTCTATGACCTGAACAATATTTTGCTGGTCCATCACGCCAATCAGGCATTGCGCGCCCATATGCTCTACTCCCGCGATACCGATTACATCGTCAAGGACGACAAGGTCATCATTATCGACGAGTTCACCGGCCGGATGATGGAAGGAAGGCGCTTTTCCGAGGGCCTGCACCAGGCGCTGGAAGCCAAGGAAGACGTCCACATCCAGAACGAGAACCAGACTCTCGCCTCGATCACCTTTCAAAATTATTTCCGGCTCTATCCGAAACTTGCCGGCATGACCGGCACGGCGATGACCGAAGCCGGCGAGTTCTCGGAAATCTACAAACTCGAAGTGGTGGAAATTCCCACCAACCTGCCTTGCGTCCGCGACGACGTGGACGACGAGGTCTACCGGACGACGCGGGAAAAGGACGAGGCCATCATTGAGCAGATCATCATCTGCCGCAAACGCAAACAACCGGTCCTGGTCGGCACCGTCAGCATCGAAAAATCCGAGCATTTGTCTCGCTTGCTGAAGAAGAAAAAGGTCGGCCACCAAGTGTTGAACGCTCGCTATCATGGACAGGAGGCTTTGATCATCGCTCAGGCGGGGACGCCGGGAACGGTGACCATCGCCACCAACATGGCCGGCCGCGGCACCGATATCCAGCTCGGCGGCAACGCCGATATGCGCGTCGATCAGGAACTCAACGATCCCGGCGACAAGGCGGGCACGAAGCGCATCCTCGCCGATGTGGAAGCCAAGAAAGCGGTGGTGATCGAGGCCGGCGGCGTCATGATCATCGGCACCGAACGTCACGAGAGCCGCCGCATCGACAACCAATTGCGCGGCCGCTCGGGACGCCAGGGCGATCCCGGAGCGTCCAAGTTCTATCTTTCCCTGGAAGACGACCTGATGCGCATATTCGGCTCCGAGCGTATCGATTCCATGTTGCAGAAACTGGGCTTGGAGGATGGCGAGGCCATCGTCCACCCCTGGGTCAACAAGGCCCTGGAAAAGGCCCAGCAAAAGGTCGAGGCGAGAAACTTCGAGATCAGAAAGAACCTCCTGAAATTCGATAACGTCATGAACGACCAGCGCAAGGTGATCTATGAACAGCGCAAGGATTTGATGTCCGCCGAGAATGTATCCGATGACTTGGCCGATATGCGCTTCGAGGTCATCAACGAAATGGTCGCCCGCTGCATTCCCGAGAAATCCTATTCCGAGCAATGGAACACCGGCGCCCTGCACGAGGAGGTGTTGAGGGTCTTGGGCCAGGACCTGCCCATCTCCGACTGGGTCAAGGAGGAAGGCATCGCCGATACCGAGATCCGCGAGCGCCTGATCGAATCCACCGACCGGATGATGGCGGAAAAAACCGCCGCTTACGGTCCCGAGGTCATCCAGGCGGTGGAGAAAAACTTGCTCCTGCAGCTTCTCGATCAGGTGTGGAAGGAGCACTTGCTGACTCTCGACCACCTGCGCCAAGGCATCGGGCTGCGCGCCTACGGCCAGCGCGATCCCTTGAACGAATACAAACGCGAGGCTTTCGGTCTGTTCGAGACCATGTTGGAAATCCTCCGCGAACGCATCACCCAGATCCTCTCCCACGTTGAGCTGGAAATGATGCCGGAGGAGGAGATGTTGTTCCAGCGCAACCCGCAGAGGATGATGGAGACCCGCGATGACCCGGCGTTTCGGGAAGCGGGCGAACCTCCCATGCCGGCGGACGAGGCGGGCTCGGTGGTGCCGTTGCGGCGGCGCCGGGCGGCGACGGTCGTCGATCCCGGCAATCCGGCCACCTGGGGCCGGGTTTCCCGCAACGCCAAGTGCCCCTGCGGTTCGGGCAAGAAATACAAGCGCTGCCACGGCAGGGTGGCGTAGGGCGGGGCGGCCGCCAACGCTCAACCGGTGAAAAGGGAGATGGGCGATTTCATCAGGACATACGGGAAAAGGCTGCTTTTCATCCCCCCGGTTGTTCTAGGGGGCTTGGTCCTTGCCTTCGCCGTCGGCGGCCGCGGCGGGCCGGAGCGTTCCCCCGCCGTCGAGGCCGCTGTCACGGTGAGAGTGATCGCCGTCCCCGAAGTGACCCTGGTGCCCAGGGCTTTGGGATACGGCATCGTTCAGCCGGGCACTGTCTGGGAGGCCGTCGCCGAGGTCGGCGGCCAGGTCGTCTGGACCCATCCCCAGCTCAAGAAAGGCGCCATCCTGGCCAAGGGCGCGGTGCTTTTGCGTATTGACCCAAGACAGTACGAACTGGCCGTGGCCCAGACCGAGGCCAACAGCCGCCAGGTCGAGGCCCAGTTGGCGGAACTCAAGGTCAAGGAGGCCAATACCAGGTCCTTGCTGAAGATAGAGGAACGCAGCCTCGAACTCCTCCGCAAGAACCTGGAGCGCAAGAACCAGCTGCTGAACCGCAAGGCCGTTTCCCAGGCCGCCGTCGACAACGAGGAAAGGAACGTCCTGGTCGGCCGGCAGTCGGTCCAGTCCCTGAAGAACACCCTCAACCTGATCCCCGCCGAGCGTCATGCCCTGGAAGCGGAACTTGCCCTTTACCAAGCGCAATTGGGCAAGGCGCGTCTCGACCTTGCGCGGACGACGATCACCGCCCCCTTCGACAGCCGGATTTCCGAAGTCAACGTGGAAATGACCCAATACGCCGCCCAGGGCAAGGTGCTGGCCGTCGCCGACGGCATCGGCGTTTCCGAGGTTTCGGCCCAGGTCCCCATCGGCGGGCTGAACAACCTGATGTCGTCGGCGGGCGATATCCCGGCCCATATGGGAACCTTGATGGATAACCTGCCGGAGCTGCTGGGGTTTTCGGCGGTGGTCCGGCTCCGCTCCGGCAACATCAACGCGGAATGGAAGGCCCGCTTCACCCGCATCAGCGACACCATCGATCCCAAGACCAGGACCGTCGGCGTCATTGTCGCTGTCGACGACCCCTATCGGCATGTTGTTCACGGCGTCCGCCTGCCGCTGGCCAAGAACATGTTCGTCGAGGTGGAACTCGCCGGCAGGCCGCGCCCGAACCAAGTGGTGATCCCCCGCTCCGCCCTGCATTCGGGCCGGGTCTACATCGTCAACGGCGAAGACCGCCTGGAAAAGCGGAAGGTCGGGATCGCTTTCAAGCAGACCAATTTCGCCAACATGGAAAGCGGTCTCGCCGCCGGCGAGCGGATTGTGATCTCGGACCTGATCCCGGCGGTGGACGGAATGAAGCTCGCTCCCGTCCTCGACGAGGCGGCGGCCCGCGCCCTGATCGACGAGGCGGAGGGGCGGAGCTCGGTCAGATGATCCGCTATTTCGCCTCCCATCCGACGGCGGCGAACCTGTTGATGATCGCCTTCGTCGTCGTCGGGCTTTATTCCTTTCCCAACGTCAAGCGCGAAACCTTTCCCGACATCCCACCCGATGAAGTGCGGGTTCGCGTTGCCTATCCCGGCGCCAGCGCCACCGAGGTCGAAAGCGCCATCTGCGAACGGATCGAGGACGCCATCGACGGCGTCAACAATGTCAGCGAAATCCGCTGCGAGGCCCGGGAAGGCCTGGGGACGGCGACCGTCTTGATGGAGGACGGCGCCGATTTCAATAACTTCCACAACGATATCAAGAACGAGGCCGAGGCCATCGGCACCTGGCCCCTACAGGTGGAAACCCCGGTCGTCACCCAACTGGGGCGCACCGATTTCGTTGTCGCCATCGCCGTCACCGGACCGATGTCGCCGCCCGATCTCAAGGCCTATGCCGAGCAGCTCAAGGACAAGCTGCTGAGGGTGCCCGAGATTTCCCAGGTGGTCGTCAAGGGCTTTTCAGACCATCAGATCCGCATAGAGATCCCGGCCCTGACGCTGCGCCAGTACGGGCTCAGCGTGTCCGGGATCGCCGACGTGATCGGGCGCCAGAGCGTCAACCTTCCCGCCGGCGTCATCGAAAGCTCGTCCCAGGAAGTGCTGATCCGTTTCATGGACGAACGCCGCAGCGCCGAGGCCTTCCGCGACCTGATCGTGGTCTCCGGGGAGAGCGGCGCCGAGATACTGCTGGGCGACATCGCGGCCATCACCGACCGTTTCGAACTGGACGAGGACAAGATCGTTTTCAACGGCCGCCGCGCCGCCATTCTCGAAATCATCAAGACCCGTTCCGAAGACACGCTCGTCGTCGTCGACGCGGTGAAAAGGTTCATCGGCGAGGAACGCCGGACGGCGCCCAGGGGGGTCGAGTTCAGGCTGACCAAAAACGTCTCTTCCATTGTCCGCGACCGCTTGGGGATGCTGGTCAGGAACGGCGTCAAGGGGCTGGTCCTGGTCTTCCTGACCATGTGGCTTTTCTTCAGCTTCCGGTTTTCGTTCTGGGTGGCCATGGGCCTGCCCATATCCCTTTTCGGCACCATTTTCGTCATGTCGATGTTCGGAATTTCCTTCGACATGATCTCCATAGTCGGCCTGTTGATCGCCGTCGGCCTGTTGATGGACGATGCCATCGTGCTGTCGGAAAACATCGCCACCCATATGAGTAAGGGCAAGTCCGCCGTCGAGGCCGCCATCGACGGGACCCGGCAGGTGTCGCCGGGGGTGCTCGCCTCCTTCGTCACCACCGTCTTCGTCTTCGGCTCGCTGATGTTCCTCAAGGGCCATATCGGGGCCATCCTGCGGGTGTTGCCGATCGTCCTGATCGTGACGCTCTCGGTGTCGCTGCTCGAAGCCTTCTTTATCCTTCCCCATCACCTGGCCCACTCGCGGCCGGGCGGGGGCAGTAGGGAGCCGTCCGGGTTTCGCCGCCGTTTCGAGGCGTTCCTGGAACAGTTGCGCGAAAACGTCGTCGGGCGGACCGTCGACATGGCCGTCGAATGGCGCTACCTGACCCTGGGCGGGGTGATCTGCCTTTTCCTTCTGTCGCTCAGCGTCATCGCCGCCGGGGGGTTGAAGTTCCTTGCCTTTCCGGACATCGACGGCAATGTCATCGAGGCCCGGATCCTGCTGCCCCAGGGGACGCCGCTGAAACGGACGGAAGCAGTCGTCGGCCGCATCGGCGAGGCGCTCGAACGGGTCAACACCGCCTTCGCCCCACGCCAGCCGGCAGGCAAGCCCCTGGTGCGGAACGTCAACGTCCAGTACGGCTTCAACAGGGACGCCCACGAATCGGGTCCGCACGTGGCGACCGTTTCGGCGGACCTGCTGGACGCCGAGATCCGCGACGGGCCGCTGGACGAAATCGTCGGGCTCTGGCGCCAGGAGGCCGGCGCGCTGGCGGACGTCATCGCCGTCAACTTCGTCGAATTCCGGCACGGGCCGGCGGGGCGGGCCATCGACATCCGCCTGCGCGGGGACGGCCTCGACGAGTTGAAGGAGGTCTCCCTGGAGCTACAGAGCTGGCTGAAGTCCTACAGGGGCGTCCTCGACCTCACCGACGACCTTCGTCCCGGCAAGCCGGAAATCCGCCTGCGGCTTCACGAAGGCGCGATGGCGCTGGGGCTGGACGCGGCCGGAATCGCCGATCAGTTGCGCTCGGCTTTTTTCGGCAAGACCGCCAATGAGATTCAGGTGGGATCGGAAAGCCTCGAAATCGACATCCGTCTGGCCGGCGCCGACCGCGACAGCCTGGCCGACCTGGAATACTTCACGGTGACCGCCGCCGACGGCCAGCAGGTGCCCTTGGGGACGGTGGCGGAGATCGAAAAGGGACGCGGCTACTCGCGCATCGCCCGAATCAACGGTTCAAGGATGGTGACCATACAGGGCGAGGTCGATATGGAAATCGCCAACGCCGCCGAGATCATCCGCGATACAAAGACAAGGTTCCTGGACAGCCTTTTCAAACGCCATCCGTCGATCAGCGTCACTTACGAAGGCCAGGTCAAGGAGGGCGGCACCACCGGGATGTCGGTGGTCCAGGGGTTCATGCTCGGCCTGGTCGGGGTTTTCCTGCTGCTGTCTTTCCTGTTCAGCAGTTACGCCGAGCCCGTCGTGGTGATGACCGCCATCCCCCTGGGGCTCATCGGGGTCATATGGGGGCACCTGCTGATGGGGCTGGACCTGTCCATGCCGTCCATGGTGGGCTTCGCCTCGCTGGCCGGCATCGTGATCAACGATTCGATCCTGCTGATCTATTTCATCAGGATCCAGCGGCGCCAGGGACGAGACGCCGTCGAGGCCGCCAAGCTGGCCAGCCGCCAGAGGTTCCGGGCCGTCCTGTTGACCTCGCTGACGACCGTCGCCGGCCTGTCGCCGTTGCTGGCCGAGGGAAGCCTTCAGGCGCAGGTTCTGAAGCCCCTGGTCACCAGCCTCGCCTTCGGTCTCGTCGCTTCGACCCTGCTGGTGCTGTTCGTGGTGCCCGTCATCTACGCCATCCTCGACGATTTCGGGCTGATCGAAAAGGTGGAGAACGAATCCCCCGCCGGCGCGGCGGCGCCGACATCCGCCGCCGAATGAACGCATGCCGTTCGTTTTCACCGGCCGCGAGAAACTTCTTCATCTCATGCCCAAAGGCGGCGGCGGCCGGTTAGGGCTCGTCACAAAATAACCGCGTCACTTCACTTCCGTCGTCATGGCCGGACTTGATCCGGCCATGACGACGGAAGGGAGGATGGTGATTCATTTATTCTGTTACGGTCACTTAGCTCGGGATTTTTTGGCCCAGTTCCAGATATTTTTCACGGCGGCGGACTTTAAGCGCACCGCCGTCCAGACTTGACAGCTCCTTAAGGGCCTGCTCGATGGCGTCGCCGACGGCGGCAATGGTTTCGGCCGGGCAATGGTGAGCGCCGCCCAAGGGTTCTGGGATCACCTCGTCAATGACGCCTAGTTCCTCCAGGTCGGCGGAGGTCAACTTGAGTGCCTCGGCGGCGGCTTCAGCGGCGTTATTGCTATCGCGCCAGAGGATCGAGGCACATCCTTCCGGCGAGATCACCGAATAAATGGAATGCTCCAGCATCAGCACGGTGTTGGCGGCGGCCAGGGCGATGGCGCCGCCGGAGCCGCCCTCGCCGATGATGACGCTGACCAGCGGCACCTTGAGGCCGAGGCAAGTCTCGACGCTTCTGGCGATGGCTTCGGCCTGACCGCGAGCTTCGGCTTCGACGCCAGGGTAGGCGCCAGGGGTGTCAACCAAAGTGATCACCGGCAGCTTGAATCGGTCGGCTAGTTTCATAAGCCGCCGCGCCTTGCGATAGCCTTCGGGCTTGGCCATGCCGAAATTGTGATGGATACGGGTTTTGGTGTCGGTGCCCTTCTCGTGGCCGATGACAACCACGGATGAACCCCGAAAACGCCCCAGGCCGCTGATGATGGCGTGATCCTCGGAAAAAGCCCGGTCACCGGCAAGCGGCGTGAAATCCTCGATCAGGGCGCCGATGTAATCGAGTGTATGGGGGCGGTCCGGATGGCGTGCGACCTGGGTCTTTTGCCAGGCGGTCAGCTTCGAATAGGTCTGACGGAGAAGCTTTTCTGCTTTGCCCTGGAGCTTGCTCAATTCCTCGGCGATTTTTGGATCGCCGGAATCCGGCAGCCGGCGCAATTCTTCTATCTTGCCTTCCAGCTCGGCGACGGGCTTCTCGAAATCCAGGAAATTATGCATGACGGGTATATATCACAGTAGATTCACGGAGGCGAAGAGGGATGTGATTCGAAACCCTTACCCTACCACCAAGCCCCTCAGGATGAACCTCCCAAACAGGCTCTTGGGGATGGGGCGGGATGGGGCGATCCGCAACGGCGGCATGCCGCTCAGGCCGAGGGAGGAATCGCCACCACGGCGGCGGCTATTTCGCTGAAAACGTCCGTCAGCTCCGCTTCCGTCACCCCGAAGCGAACGGTCATCGAGGGAAACCAGGGATAGCGCTCGGCGCCCAGGAAGCTCCAGTCCTCTTCCTTCCGGCTTCTGGTTACGCGCCACACCGGCAGTCCCAGCCCGCCCGCCATCATCGGCAGGTAAGTGTCGGCGGAGACGACGGCATCGAGAGCCTTGAGCAAGGCGGCGGTGTCGTCAAGATCGTCGATGAGATCGATGTCGTCCCAGGTCCTGAGTTCGACGCCGTGCCGCTCCTTGATTTCACTCCGTTCTTCCTCGCTCGGGTTGGCTTGGACGGCGATGAACTCGGTTTCGGGCAAGGAAAACAGCGGCGCCCAGCTTCGCAAAGGGGGATACCTGCCGGCGCGCCGCTCGGTCATATGGAGGGATCGCCAGGAGACCCCTACTTTCCGTCCCGTCCCCAGGCCGGCCAGGCGCCGGCGCCAGAACGCCACCCGTTGCCTGTCGGCGGCAAGATAGCCGGCGCCGCTCGGGAAACTTTCCAAGGTCGGCCTGAAGAACCGGGGCAGGCTGCCTTCGGGGACGAAGAAATCCACCGGCGGATGGGCTTCGAGCCAGTCGAAATTCCGCCACCGGCTCGGCCCGTCGGCGGTGAACTTGGCTTCCCCGTGTATGGCGGCGGCCGGAAAGGAACGGGCGAACAGCGGCACCAGGCGGCAATCTATTTCGACGATGACCCGGCCGGCCAGGGCGATGATGTCGGGGATGCAATTGGCGAACATGATCTGGTCGCCGATCCCCTGTTCGCCCCAGACGAGCACCGTCTTGTCGCGCAAGTCCTCGCCGTTCCACACTGTTTCGGTGAATGGCCCCAAGCTGCCGATGGTCGAACGCCATTCGAACTCGAGCCAGCCCTTGGCGAGGTTGCCGGCGCTCAACAAAGCGATGGATTCGAAGGTGTCGGCCTTGGCGTAGGCGGGATCGAGGCGCAACGCCCGCCGATAATCGACCAGCGCTTCTTGAAGACGCCCTTCGGCCTTCAATGCTTCGCTGGCGGCGAAATGGGCCTCGGCCCTGTCGGGATCGGCCGCCAGGGCTTCGCGGCAGCGCGCTTTTACCTCGTCCAGTCCGGCCAGGGCCATGTCCGGCTCGATGCGAAGGGCGCGCCGAAAGCTGCAAGCGGCATCGCCCAGCCGGTCGAGTTTAATAAGGGCGGTCCCCAGGTCCCGATAATAGCCGGCGCATCCGGAATCAACGGCGATGGCCTTGCCGATCAGGTTGGCGGCCGTTTCGAAATTATTCACTTCCATGGAAAGCGAGCCAAGAAAATGCAGGGTTTCCGCCTGCTTGGGATCGGCGTCAAGGATTTCCCGTCCTTGCGCCAGCGCCTCTCGCAACCGTCCGGCCCGGCGCAGACGTTTGGCGGCGGCGAGCTTCTCGCCGACAGCCGTGGCCGGCGGCGGCGGAGTCGGCGGGGCCGGGTGGTTTTGTTTTTTCCGTTTCGCCTGCCGGCGCTTTTGTTTGCGGTTCAAGGACGTCACCTGTCGCTTGCGCCCGTTGACGAACAAGGCTTCGAGGAATTGCGCGCCAGCCCTTGTGCCCGCCGCCAATTTCACCCACCTAATGATTCAGAGTCAACGACGGGTGGCTTTCAAATTAAATTCGGTGACAGCATACTTAATTCCAACCGTCGGGCATGGAAGTCGCGGAATCTCCGATCTTGGAAATAAGTATGCTGTCACCGAATTTAATGTCACCGAATTTAATTTGAACGCCCGGCACACTAGGCAAAATTTGCCGCATTGTTAACCTGTTCTTCACGATCCTTTCCTAGCATCAAAGCAAAATAAAAGGGGTCGTGACGACGGTTGACGCGACGGCCTCCCAGGTTCTGGACGAGGGATAAACCGTGGAAACCTTCCTACAAGCATTGCGTAGTCTTGGCCCAATGCGGTTGGCCGTTATGGGCGCCGTGATTTTGGGCCTGATCGGGTTTTTCATTTTTCTCACCACCCGGCTGACAACGCCCCAGATGGAGCTTCTTTTCGGCGAACTCGACTCCTCGGATTCGGCCCGCATCGTCGGCCAGCTCGAAAGCTCCAACACCGCCTATGAACTGCGTGCCAACGGCAGCCAGGTTTTCGTCCCCAGCGACAAGGTCGCCCAGTTGCGTTTGACCATGGCCGAGCAAGGCCTCAGCGGCGGGTCCATTGGCTATGAGATCTTCGATGACGCCGATGCCCTGGGCACAACCAACTTCCTTCAGAACATCAGCCTGATCCGCGCCCTCGAGGGTGAACTGGTCCGCTCCATCAAAACGATCGAGAGCGTGCGGGCGGCCCGCGTTCACTTGGTGTTGCCCCGGCGCGAGTTGTTCAGCCGCGAAAAACAGCAACCCCGCGCCTCCATCCTCGTCAAAATGCGGGGCGCGACCCGGCTCAGCAATGAACAGGTTTCGGCGGTCCAGCACTTGGTCGCCGCCGCCGTGCCGGGGTTGATTCCCAGCCGCATTTCCATCGTCGACGACAAGGGCTCTCTGCTCGCCCGCGGTTTCGAGGATAAAGACAGCCCCGCCGCGATGGCCGCCAAAAGCGAGGAAAGGCGGCGGGCGTTCGAAAACCGTCTCGCCCGCACCATCGAGGCACTGCTTGAAAAAACGGTCGGCTTCGGAAAGGTGCGGGCGGAAGTGACGGCCGATATGGACTTCGACCTCATCAGCACCAATGAGGAGACGTTCAGCCCCGACGGCCAGGTGGTCCGTTCCACCCAGTCCGTCGAGGAGCAATCCCAAAGCCGGGATGCCGAGGCCAACCAGCCGGTCAGCGTCGCCACCAACCTGCCCGACGCCAACCTTGGCGGCGGCGAGGGAGGCGCCAGCTCATCCACCTCGGAAAACCGCACGGAAGAAACCGTCAATTACGAAATCTCCAAGAAAGTCATCAGTCACGTACGGGACGCGGGAATCGTCAAGCGGCTTTCGGTGGCCGTGCTGGTGGACGGCATCCTGAGTACCAGCGAGGAGGGCGAAACGACCTATGAAGATCGTAGCAAGAAAGATATGCAGTTCTTCGGCACCCTGGTGCGCGCTGCCATCGGATTCGACGGAGATCGGGGCGATTCAGTCGACATCATCAACATGAGATTCGAGGCGCAGGATATGGAGCTTGACGAGGCATTGGAGCTGTTCTTCGGCCTCGACAAAAACGACATGTTGCGCATGGCCGAAATCCTGGTCTTGAGCATTGTCGCCATTCTGGTCATTCTATTGGTGGTGCGGCCGCTGGTCAGCCGCGCCTTCGAGGCCATTCCGTCAGGTCTCGGCGCTTTGGGAGCGGAAGCGCGGTTGTTGGCCGAGGGAGCGGCCCCGGCCTTGGCGGCGCCCGGGGCGCCGGGCGAGATACCGGAAGCCGAGATGGAAAAGTTCGAGGAAATGATCGACATCGAACGGATCGAGGGCCGGGTCAAGGCTTCATCGGTGAAGAGAGTGGGTGAAATCGTCGAAAAGCATCCGGCGGAAGCGTTGGCAATCGTCCGCACTTGGATGTATCAGGAAAGTTAGGAGGACCGAACCATGGCCAAAGTCAAAGACGAATACCGCAACCTGACAGGCCCGCAAAAAGCATCTATTTTCATGCTCGCCCTGGGCCAGGAACATTCCTCCAAACTTTTCGAAATGATGGACGACGAGGAAATCAGGGACCTTTCCCAGACCATGTCGCAACTCGGCGGCATCGGCTCCACCGTCGTCGAGCGGCTGTTCGTGGAATTCGCCGATCAGCTTTCCTCCGCCGGTTCCCTGGTCGGCAGCTTCGACAGCACCGAACGCTTGCTCTTCTCGACCCTGCCCGAGGACCGGGTCTCTCAGATCATGGAGGAAATCCGGGGGCCGGCGGGGCGCACCATGTGGGACAAACTGGGCAACGTCAATGAAGCCGTCCTCGCCAATTACCTGAAAAACGAGTATCCGCAGACGGTCGCCGTCGTCTTGTCGAAGGTCAAGCCGGATCATGCGGCAAGGGTTCTGGCCATTCTCCCCGAGAACTTTTCCCTGGAAGTGATCATGCGCATGCTGCGCATGGAATCCGTGCAAAAAGATATTCTCGATCACGTTGAAAAAACGTTGAGGACGGAGTTCATGACCAACCTGGCGCGGACAGCCCGCCGGGATTCCCATGAATTGATGGCCGATATTTTCAACAATTTGGACCGCAACACGGAAAGCCGGTTCTTGACAAGCCTCGAAGAGCGTAACCGGGAATCGGCCGAACGCATCAAGGCCTTGATGTTCACCTTCGACGATCTGTCGCGCCTTGATGCCGGCGGCGTCCAAAGGCTTTTGCGGCAGGCTGAAAAAGATCAGCTTGCCTTGGCCCTGAAGGGAGCCTCGGACGAAGTCAAGAATCTGTTCTTCAAGAACATGTCCGAGCGTGCCGGCAAGATGATGAAGGAAGATATGGAGGCCATGGGCGCGGTTCGTTTAAAAGATGTGGACGATGCCCAAGCCGTCATCGTCTCCGCCGCCAAAGCCCTCGCCGACGCCGGCGAAATCGTCATCTCCGGCGGCGGCGAAGAGGACGAACTGGTTTACTGATGCCCTGGCGTTGTACCGAGGCGGAATCGCCGCCGGTCGAGCAGGCCTGATAACGATCTCGCGCCGCCGGTTCCGCCGGTAAAACGCTAACCTGCTGAATGGAAGCCACGAACATGCCGGCGTTGAAGAAGTTTCTTTTTGACACACCCTTTGACACACCCTTTGACAGGCCCGAAAAGCAGGAAGAAGAAAAGGCCCCCGAAGTCGAGGAAAGCCAACCGGAAGAGGAAGCTCCTCCCACCTACAGCGAAGAGGAAGTGAACGCGGCACGCGAGGAAGGATTTGCCGCCGGCAAGAAAGAAGGCATTGCCGAGGCCGCGAACGCCACGGAACACCAAATCATGGAGCTGTTGAAAAAGATGGAAGGGCAATATACCAAACTCTTCCGGATCCAGAATGAGAGCAATTCCGCCACTGCCCGCGACGCCACCGCCGTGGCTGTCGTCGTGGCCCGCAAGGTTCTCCCCGACCTCAATCAGCGCAATGCTCTTGGCGAGGTGGAAAGGTTCGCCGAAATGGCCTTGGAAAAGGTCATAAAGGAACCCCATGTGGTGATGCGCGTCAATCCGCGAATATACGGCCCGTTGGCCAAAAGGATCGACGCCTTGATTGCTGGCAAGGAATACGCGGGGCAAATCAAGCTCATGGCGGATGACGGCATCCCCGTGGGCGATTGCCGGATGGAATGGCGCAACGGCGGCGGCGAGCGTAATCTCGCCGCCAAGATGCGGGAAATCGACGAGATCATCGAGCGCAACCTCGGCTCCAGCGTTACCGTCACCGACGGCGCCGCCGGGGACAGCGAAAGCGTCGCCGGCGAAGGCTTGCAATCCATCGGCGTGGAAAGCCGTGAACCGCCCCCGGAGCAAAGCCAGGAAGCCTTGGACGGGACCAACGCCGGGGATGGGGATATGGCGAACGGCGTGGAAAGCCGCGAACCGCCCCCGGAGCAAAGCCGGGAAACCTTGGACGGGGCCAATGCCGGGGATGGGGATATGGCGAACGGCGTGGGATGGGGC
>Ga0187833_10001156_pt1 | contig 30653 bp, 39 predicted proteins | sample ETNtaG_37_FD_167968 | JGI IMG/M metagenome (GOLD analysis project Ga0187833, IMG submission 167968) | Marine microbial and viral communities from oxygen minimum zone, Eastern Pacific Ocean - ETNP2014_SV_400_PacBio MetaG (Illumina Assembly) | ecosystem: Environmental > Aquatic > Marine > Hypoxic...
TTTTTTTCTTTATATCTATTATTTCTTTTTTTTGATCTAAAATTGGTTTTTTTACCGGTATTAGAATGTTTTTAGAAATTTTCTTTTTAATTAGTTCAGTCGATAAAACAGGCTTTTTTTTCGGAATTATATTTTCCTGAGATGAAGCTAATTGAACAGAACACAAAAAAACTATATTTAATATTAAGATTTTTATAGCTTTAATGTTCATATATTTTAAAATGAATCTGCAATTTATGTTATAAGTATTTATGTTTAAAGGATCAAATGTTGCTTTAGTTACACCATTCATAAATAATAAATTAGATGAAGAAAACTATATTAAAATAATAAATTTTCATCTAAAAAATGGAACCAATGGATTGGTTCCTGCTGGAACTACTGGTGAATCGCCAACTCTAAGTCACGATGAGCATCAAAAAGTAATAGAGCTTTGTATAAAAGAATCAAGTGGCAAGATTCCGGTTATTGCTGGCACTGGATCTAACTCCACTGAAGAAGCAATATCTCTAACTACACACGCAGAAAAAGCCGGAGCTAATGGTGCATTAATTGTGACACCTTATTATAATAAACCAACACAAGAAGGTCTTTATCAACATTATAAAGCAATCAATGATACCTGTGGAATTCCTTTAATAATTTACAATATTCCATCCAGATCCGTTATTGATATGTCAGTTGATACAATGGCAAGATTGTTTGAGTTAAAAAATATTATAGGCGTGAAAGATGCCACTGGGAATCTAAATAGAGTTGACCAACAAAGGGAAAAGATGGGAGCAGAATTTATCCAACTAACAGGAGAAGATGCTAATGCTTTAGAGTTTAATAGAAGAGGTGGATCAGGATGTATAAGTGTTACAGCAAATGTAGCTCCTAAACTTTGTTCTGATTTTCAAAAGTTTTCATTTTCTAGTTCAGATAATGAAAAAAAAGAATCTGAAAGAATCGACCAAATTTTGCAACCAGTTCATAAATCACTATTTATAGAAAGCAATCCTAGTCCAGTTAAATATGCAGCAAAATTATTAAACCTTTGTAGTGATGAAGTTAGATTGCCACTAGTTAAAGTTATGAAATCAACACAAGATGAAATTAAAAAAGCATTATCTTCAGCAAAATTAATTTAATCAATGAAACGTAAAACCAATAATGGTTTAAAAATAATTTGCCTTAACAGAAAAGCGAGTTTTAATTATTTTTTTAATGATTTAATTGAAGCTGGAATTGTTTTAAAAGGATCAGAAATTAAATCTATTAGAGCAGGAAAGATTAATATAGCGGAATCTTATGCTGTAGAAAAAAATGGTGAAATTTTTTTAATTAATTCTCATATTCCTGCTTATAAAGAAGCTAGTTATTCAAATCATAATCCTACAGGAGAAAGAAAATTGTTATTTACTAAAAGAGAAATTAATAAATTTCTGGGTAAAATTAATAAAGATGGATTTACATTGATACCAACAAAAATGTATTTTAAAAAAGGTAAAGCGAAAATAGAAATTGCTGTAGCAAAAGGGAAAAAACAATATGATAAAAGACAAACAATAAAGAATAAAGATTGGAATCGTGATAAAGCAAGATACTTTAGAAAATCTAGTTAAAACAGCTTATTTATGTATAGGTTCCAATCTAGGAAATAAAAAAATTAATATTGAAAAAGCAAAATTTTTTCTAGAAAATAATTCAATAAAAATTCAAAATTTATCGAGTTTTTATGAGACACTTTCATGGCCAAATTCTAATCTTCCCAAATATTTCAACATAGTACTAAAAGTTAAAACATTACTTAATCCCATAGAATTGCTTTCTACAATTAAAAACATAGAAAAGAAATTAGGCAGAACAGTTACTAAAAAAAACTATCCACGAACATGTGATATAGATATAATTGATTACGATAACAAAGTAATTAATCTAAAAAATAATAAAGACGTAGTTCAAATACCCCATCCTAGATTTGAAAGTAGAAATTTTGTTTTAATGCCATTATTTGAGATAAATAAAAATTGGTTGCATCCAAAAAATAAAATAAAAATCAGTTATTTGATAGGAAAATTAGACTATAAATCACTTAGATCTATTAAACTAATTTAAATTAATGATATAATAAACAAATGTTGAATTCAGAGGAACTAATAAACAAAGTAAGATCTTATAACAAATTTTTAAATCATGAGACTCTAAGCAAAGCATATATGTTTGCTATAAAAGCTCATGATAAACAAAAGAGACATTCAGGAGACCCTTATGCGATACATCCGGTTGCTGTTGCAGACATACTTACTGATCTAAAATTAGACAGTGCCACTATTGCAACAGGTTTACTGCATGATACTATTGAAGATACACTTGCAACTTATCAAACTATCAAAGAAGAGTTTGGTCAAGAAGTAGCTGACTTAGTTGATGGTGTAACAAAAATATCAGTTTTTGAAAATCAAGCTACATTAAACTCTAAAGCAGAAAATTTTAGAAAATTAATCTTAGCAACATCCAAAGATATTAGAGTTTTATTAGTAAAACTTGCTGACCGATTACACAACATGAGAACGATAAAATCTATTAACGATATCAATAAAAGAAAACGTATTTCAAGAGAGACAATGGAAATTTACTCTCCTTTGGCTGACAGAATGGGAATGAATAGAATTAGAGACGAGTTAGAAGATTTATCTTTTGAAGTATTAAATTTTGAAGCACGGGAGTTAATTAAAAAAAGATTAGATGAAATTAAAGAAAATACTTTAATTAATTATAACGTTTTATCAGAAGAATTTTTAAAATTCTTAAAAAAAAATAATTTAAATGCTAAAATTTATGGTAGAGAAAAAACACCTTTTTCAGTCTGGCGAAAAATCCAAAAAAAAAGAACTTCTCTTGAACAAATAACAGACATTATAGGCTTTAGGGTAATTTTAGAAAGTAGTAACGATTGTTACAGAGCTCTTGGAGTTTTTCATACAAAATGGAATTGCATTCCTGGAAAATTTAAAGATTATATTTCTTCACCTAAATTAAATAATTACCAATCATTGCATACCGCAATAATAGGTCCAAATAAAAGACCAATAGAAATCCAATTAAGAACAATGGCAATGCATGAATTTGCCCAAAGAGGTATAGCATCACATTGGAAATATAAATCTTCAGAAAAATTTAATTCATTAAGTTGGAAAGAATATGATTGGTTAAAAGATTTAGTCGAGATTATTGATAGAAATGAAAACCCAGAGCATTATTTTGAATATACAAAATTACAAATGTTCCAGGATAACGTTTTCTGTTTCACACCAAAAGGATCAATTATAAAATTACCTAAAGACGCAACACCCATAGACTTTGCTTATGCAGTACATACGAAAATTGGAGATACTACTATTGCGTGCGAGATTAATGGTAAAGACAGTCCTTTGCAAAGTATTTTAAGCAATGGTGATGAAGTTAAAATTATTACCTCTAAAAATGTTTCACCTTCTCTTCATTGGTTAACTTCTTCCAAAACTGGCAAAGCAAGAGCCTCCATAAGAAGGCATTGGCAATATAGAGAAAATCAAAAACCATTGAAACACAAACAATATAATACAACACTATGGATATCTTTACCCGATCAACCCGGACGATTAGGAGACGTTACAACAATGATTGGCACAAATAATGTGAACATATCTAGTGTTGAAATGGTGGAAAAAACAAAAAATACCATTAATTTCAGATTTAATCTGATTATTAGTGATTTGAAAAACTTTACAAAACTGATCAGTGAGCTAAAACAAAAAGAATATAATTTCAAAATAATTAGGCACAAAAATAAAAGATATGCTTTCTTTAAAAAACTCTTTAGCGGTTTTAAAAAGAACTAATGCACTCCTCGAAGGACACTTTGTGTTATCATCCGGATTTCATTCTTCCAAGTATATTCAGTGTGCTAAACTTTTAAGCTTTCCTCATTTAGCTGATAAAATCTGCTTTTCGCTTAGTAATAAAATTAAGAAAAAATTCAAAAAAATAGATTTAATTTTAGCACCTGCCATGGGTGGAGTAATTATAGGTTATGAAATTGGCAAACTTTTAAAGAAAGAAACTATATTTTGTGAGAGAGTTTTAGGTAAATTTGCTTTACGAAGAGGATTTTCTATTAGAAAGAATGCAAAAGTTTTGATCATTGAAGATGTTATTACAACAGGTAAATCAGGCCTAGAATGTATAAAGCTAATAAAAAAAGCAAAGGCAAATCTTGTTGGTTTCGCTTGTATTATTGATAGATCAAATAAGAAAACTTTAAAAATAAAAAATAAAATTATTTCTCAAGTTAAAATAAATGTTCCTATATTCAAAAGTAATAATCTACCATCTTCATTAAAAAAAATCCCAATAAGCGTACCTGGTAGTAGACAACTTTAATGAAAAGACTAGGTGTAAATATTGATCATGTGGCTACTTTAAGAAATGCTAGAGGTGGAGTTCATCCCGATCCAGTTAAAGCGGCTAAACAAGCAATGATTTATGGAGCGGATTCTATAACTATTCATCTTAGAGAAGACAGACGTCATATAAAAGATTCAGATTTAATAAACATAATTAAGACTAAAATTCCTTTGAATTTAGAAATCGCAGCTAATGATCAGATGTTAAAAATTGCTTTAATACATAAGCCTAATTTTGTTTGTTTAGTGCCAGAAAAAAGAAAAGAAATAACCACAGAAGGAGGAATTAATATTTCTAAAAATTTAACTAAAATTGAGAGAATTATTAATATACTTAATCAAAATAAAATTAGAACAAGTCTTTTTATAAATCCAAATTTAAATGATATTAAACTTTCAAAAAAAATTAACTCAAAATGTATCGAACTACACACAGGCAAATTATCTGATTTAATTAAATTAAATAAAAAATATTCAAATGAGTATATAAAAATTAAAAAATGTGCAAAATTCGCTAAATCAATTGGTTTAGAAGTGCATGCTGGTCACGGCATGGATTACAAAACTACTTCGTTATTATCTAGAATTAACGAAATAGAAGAATTTAATATTGGTCATTTTATTATCGGCGAGTCCATGTTTGATGGTCTTAAAATAATTATCAAAAAATTTAAAAAAATATCAAAATAAATAATGAAAATTTTAGGCATAGGCGTTGATATTATTGAAAATTCTAGAATTAAAAATGCTATAAAAAAAAAATTATTTGTCAATAGAATTTTTTCTAAAGTAGAAATTTCAAATTCAAAAAAAGTTAAAAATAAAACTAATTTTTTTGCTAAGAGATTTGCTGCAAAGGAAGCTTTTGTTAAATCAATAGGAACAGGTATAAGAAAAGACATTAATTTTAAAAATATATATGTAACTAATGATAAATCTGGAAAGCCAAATATTAAATTTACTAATAAAGTTAAAAATCTTATGATTAAGAAATTTAAAACAAAAGCCTATAATTTATTTCTATCTTTGTCTGATGAAAAAAATTATTCTATTGCATTTGTAATAATTCAAAAAAAATAATGTTTAGTAAAAAATTTTTCATAGATAATTTTAAAACTTTATTTTATGCTTTATTAATAGCTATATTAATAAGATCTATTATTATTCAGCCTTTTTATATTCCATCTTCGTCAATGGAGCCAAATTTACTTGTTGGTGATAGATTGTTTGTATCCAAATATACTTATGGATTTAGTAAACATTCTTTTCCTTTTAGTCCTCCTTTTTTTAATGGTCGTGTATTATTTTCTGAACCTGAAAGAGGTGATGTAATTGTATTTAAAACACCAGCAGATAATAGAACCGATTATATAAAAAGATTAATAGGATTGTCGGGAGATGAAATACAATTCATTAATGGTGATTTATTTTTAAATGGCAATCAAATTATAAAAAAGTTTATTTCTTCAGATGATGAGATTTACTGTGGTAACAACACTATAAGAGTAAACACATTTGAAGAAAAACTTCCTAATGGAAAAACTTATAGAGCTTCATATAGACAAGATTACAGTTTTCAAAATTCAGATAAGTTTATTATTCCAGAAAATCATTATTTTTTCTTAGGAGACAATAGAGACTGCTCAAAAGATAGTAGATTCTTATCTGAAGTTGGTTATGTACATAAAGATAATATTGTTGGTAAAGCACAAATCTTATTTTTTTCTTCAGATTATAAAATAGGAAGTATTTTGAAATTTTGGCAATGGTCAGAAATTTTAAGATTTAAAAGGATTTTAAAAAAAATAAATTAATGGACAAAAGCTTAACTCATTTACAAGCAAAAATTAAATTTAAATTCAAAAATATTATTTTATTAAGAAAAGCTATTACTCATAAAAGTTATGATCAAATTAATAATTATGAAAAGTTAGAATTTTTAGGTGATCGTGTTTTAGGATTAATTATTTCTAAAAAATTACTAGAGATGTACCCTAAGGAGAAAGAGGGAATCTTAGATAAAAAATTGGCTTCATTGGTGAATAAAAATAGATGTTATGAAATAGGTAAATTGCTTCAACTAGAACAATACGTTTTAGTTGGTAATGCGAATAAAAAAAAAATAAAAATTGTAAATAAAATCATTTCTGATTGTATTGAGTCATTAATAGGTGCAATTTTTTACGAAAAAGGATTTGATTTTACGGAAAAGTTTGTTTTAGATAAGTGGCAAAGCTTAATTGATTCATCAAATATTACGATGATTGATTCTAAAACTAAATTACAAGAATATTCATTAAAAAATTATAAAAATCTTCCAACTTATAAATTAATTAGTAGTACTGGCCCAAAACATAAACCAATATTTAAAATTGGTGTTCGATTAAAAAATTTCAAATTTGTTGTAGGAATAGGCAATTCAAAAAAAAATGCAGAACAAGCTGCTGCTAAATTATTTTTAAAAAATTTGAATCGATAATGCAATTTGAAGATAAAGGATATCTATTATCAAAACATAATTATAATGAAAACTCGGTAATATCTGAAATATTTACAATAAATCATGGTAAGATTTCCGGTATTATTTTTGGAGCAACATCAAAGAAATTAAAGAATTATCTTCAGATTGGTAACAAATTCCATATAAATTTTAACTCTAAAACTGATGATCGAGTTGGATATTTTAAAGTCGAACTAGAGGAAGCTTTAGCTCCTATATATTTTGATAATAAAAAAAAATTGGCTTGTCTTATTTCAGCTATGAATTTAATTAAATTATTAACAGTTGAGTCTCAAGAAAATATAAAAATTTTTAAATTAATTGATAATTTTTTTTATCTACTAAAAAATCAAAATTGGCTTAAACAATTTATATTATGGGAACTTCAGTTTTTAAAAGTTATTGGTTATGATTTAGAATTAAAAAACTTAGTGGATCAAGAACTTGTTAATGGAGAAAAAATTTATTTTGTGAAATTAAATAATGAAAAAAAATTAATTCCAAATTTTTTAATTGATATTGATGAACATGTTCAAGATAATAAAATTTTATTAAAAGGATTAAAATTAGTAGGCGACTATATAGATAAGTCAATTTTAAAACCTAACAATATTTCTTTTCCAAACTCAAGAATAAATTTTGTCAATTTAATTAAATAATGAACGAATCATATAAAAGATCACTTTTAAAAACATTAACTGGAGGATAGCTGCAAGTTTAGACACATTTGTTATTGAATTGATGACAACTGGCAGTTAAAAAATAGGAGGTTCAATATCAAGTGTAGAAGTTGTCACAAAATTATTTTTCTACTATTTTCACGAAAGAATATTGAATAAGATTAAATGGAGTAAAAAAAATGGTGGTGGTTATCTTAGATCATTAGCAATTTTATCTGCAAAATAAGTTACAATTGCATTTGCTCCAGCTCTCTTAAAACACATTAAAGTTTCTACTATAGTTTTTTTATTCACTATTCCTTTTTTTATTGCATTGTAAATAAGACTGTATTCACCAGAAACTTGATAAGTCAATACAGGAATTTTAAAATTATCCTTAACTAATTTAATTATATCAAGGTATGGTAAACCAGGTTTTACCATTACCATATCAGCACCTTCTTTGATATCCAAAGACACTTCTCTTAGAGCTTCTAAACTATTGCTGTAATCCATTTGATATGTTTTTTTATCACCTTTAAGAATATTATTTGATCCAACAGCATCTCTAAAAGGTCCATAAAAACCTGATGCATATTTAACTGCATATGACAAAATTTGAACTTGCTTAAAGTTGTTTTTATCAAGAGCTTTTCTAATTTTGCCAATCCTACCGTCCATCATATCCGACGGTGAAATTACATCACAACCCATTTCTGCTTGTAATAAAGATTGTTTGATTAAAATTTCTACAGTTTCGTCATTTAATATCTTACCTGACTTCATTAATCCATCGTGACCATGTGATGTATAAGGATCAAGAGCAACATCACACATAATTCCAATTTTATCTTTATATTTCTTTTTAACTAATCTTATAGCTTTACACACAAGGTTATTTTCGTTTAAAGCTTCAGATCCAATATTATTTTTTAATTTTGAATTCGTATATGGAAACAATGCTATCATTGGAATTTTTTTCGATACAGCTTTATCAATTATTTCAGGCAATCTATCTACACTGTATCTAAAAATATCAGGCATTGTTTTAATTGATTGTTTTCTATTATTACCATCTACCAAAAATAAAGGTAATACCAGATCATTAACCGACAAGGTATTTTCTTGAGTTAATCTTCTTGACCAGTCACTCTTTCTATTTCTTCTTAATCTTAATGAAGGGTAGTTGCCTGTTATCATTCTAAAATTTATTTGTTTAATGTGACAAAAGTTATATATATAATAATTAATTATAGGCTATTAGTATTTTTATGTCTCTATCATTTAATGACTTTCAAAAACAAGATATTTCTTTCGATATCAATAAATTAAGAAATGCCTGTGATGATGTTTTAAAAAACAAAGGTTTTGATACAAGTCTATGTATCCCCCATTTTGCAGGAATCTGCTTAAATCAGATACCTAATGATCCTGATTCAATAAAAGGTAATAAAGTTCGAGGCATATATTGGACAAAACCTAATTCCTCAGGTGAAGAAGTTACAAGAGATGTTAATGTTGAAGAAAGTAAATACACTCAATTTGTCGAAGAATTTAAAAATACATATTTCAAAGAAGTTTATAACGAACTTCAAAAAAGTTATAGGCTTGGAAGAGTTAGATTACTTTTAAAAGAACCTAGATCTACGTTAAGTTGGCATAGAGACCCAGAGCCAAGATTACATATTCCAATATACACAAATCCTGGATGTATAATGGTTATTGACGAAATTGCAAAACATATGCCAGCAGATGGTTCAGTTTGGATTACAAATAACACAAAGTATCATAATGCTTTCAATGGCGGTGAAAAAAATAGAGTGCATTTAGTTGCATGTGTTTTAGATTATAAATTTAATTAATTTGAAAAAAATTTTTATAGCATCTGATCATGCCGGATTTAATCTTAAACATAATGTAATTAAATATTTCTCTAAAAAAATAAAATTCGTCGATCTGGGAACAAAAAATTCTAAAATTTCTGTTAATTATCCTGACTTTGCACATAAGCTTAGTAAAAAAGTAGCTTCTCATACAAAAAATATTGGAATATTGATTTGTGGGTCTGGCATGGGAATGGCTATCTCAGCCAATAGACACAAAAAAATTAGAGCAGCACTTTGTTATTCTGTAAAAAATGCTAAATTATCTAGATTGCATAACAATGCGAATATCATTACATTGGGAGCTAAGTTAATTAAAAAAAATACTGCCTTTAAATGTATTAATGTTTTTTTAAACACAAAATTTGAAGGTGGTCGGCACTTAAAAAGAGTTAAAAATATTTAATATTTTAAAAAAATTGATTATGTCTAGTGAAGATGAATATTTAAATTCAAGTTATAAAGATTTTTTTGAAAAAAGTTTATCTGATACTGATCCAGATTTATTTAAAGCTATTAGCGATGAGCTAAAAAGGCAACAAAATCATATAGAGTTGATTGCATCAGAAAATATTGTTTCTAAGGCAGTATTGGAAGCACAAGGGTCAGTATTAACAAATAAGTATGCAGAAGGTTATCCAGGAAAAAGATATTATGATGGGTGTGAACATGTTGATGTAGCAGAAACGCTTGCTATAGAAAGATTAAAAAAATTATTCAATTGTAAATTTGCTAATGCTCAACCTCATTCTGGCGCACAAGCAAATGGAGCCGTTTATTTAGCACTATTAAAACCAGGTGATACCATAATGGGTATGAGTTTGAATTCAGGCGGTCATCTAACACATGGTTCAAAAGCTTCTATTTCAGGAAAATGGTTTAATTCAATTGCCTATGATGTAGATAAAGAAACTGGTCTAATAAATTATGAAGATGTAGAAAAAATAGCCTTAAAAAACAAGCCAAAACTAATAATAGCAGGCGGAAGTGCTTACTCTAGAATAATTGATTTTAAAAAATTTAGAGAAATATCAGATAGAGCAGGCGCCTATCTTATGGTAGATATGGCTCATTTTTCAGGTCTGGTTGCTGGGAAAGGATATCCAAACCCAATTGAACATGCTCATGTGGTAACTTCTACAACTCATAAGGTTTTTAGAAGTGCACGAGGAGGAATAATTTTAACCAACAGTGAGGAATTAAGTAAAAAAATTAATTCTGCCGTATTTCCAGGATATCAAGGTGGGCCATTAATGCATATTATTGCCGCTAAAGCAGCTGGTTTCCATGAAGCGCTCAAGCCAGATTTTAAAGACTATATTAAATCAGTTTTAGCTAATGCCAAAGTTTTAGCTGAAACTTTAAAGAATAATGGATTTAAAGTATATTCTGGAGGAACTGATACTCATTTAATGCTAGTTGATCTAAGACCATTTAAAGTGAAAGGAAATGTAGCGGCAGAAAGTTTATGCAGAGCAAACATTACTTGTAATAAAAATGGAATCCCATTTGATACCGAAAATCCCATGATTACTTCTGGTATAAGACTTGGTTCACAAGCAGCTACCACAAGAGGTTTTGCATTAAATGAATTTAAAAAAGTTGGAGAATTAATCACAAAAGTAATAAAAGGATTATCAAATAATCTAGATGATAATTCAAAAACAGAAAATGATGTTCAAAAAGAAGTTGTTTCTCTTTGTTCTTTATTTCCAATATATAAACATTTAAAGTAAATAATAATGATTTGTCCAATTTGTAAAAAAGGAGAAACTTCAGTAGTAGATTCTAGACCCACAGAAGACGGCACAGTGATTAGAAGAAGAAGGCTATGTGTTTGTGGGGAGCGATTTACGACATTTGAAAGAGTTCAATTTAGAGAACTTATGGTTCTAAAGAAAAATGGTAGAAAATCTCCTTTCGATAGAGAAAAACTTTCAAAATCTATTTATATTGCTCTTAAAAAGAGACCAATTGATACTGATACAGTTGAAAAATTTATAACAAATATTTCAAGATCGTTAGAGGAACTAGGACAAAGTGAAATAGCTACAAATACTATCGGCACAATGGTTATGGGAGGATTAAAAGAATTAGATCCAGTTGCATATGTCAGATTCGCGTCGGTATACAGAAATTTCAAAGAAGAAAAAGATTTTATTCAATTTGTAGATAAAATTAATGTCTTCAAAAAAAAGTAATTTAAATTCAAAAGACCATCAATATATGGATCTTGCTATAAATTTAGCGAAAGATCGTACAGGTTTAACTGGTTTAAATCCATCTGTTGGGTGTTTAATAGTAAAGAATGATGAAATAATTTCTACTGGACAAACAGGTTTAAATGGGAGGCCACATGCTGAGTACAATGCGATCACAAATAATAAAAGAAAAATTTATGGATCTACATTATATGTGACTCTGGAACCATGTACACATCATGGCTTAACACCACCATGCACAAGTCAAATTTTAAAATCAAAAATAAAAAAAGTAATTTATGCTATTGATGATATTGATAATAGAACTTCAAAAAAAGCATATTCACTATTGAAATCAAAAAAAATAATAGTAAAAAAAAATTTACTCAAAAATAAAGCAAGTAAACTATATAAAAAATATTTTTATCATAAAAAAAATGAACTTCCTTATGTAATTGGTAAAATAGCATGCTCGAAAGATGAATTTATATATTCAAATAAAAAAACTATTACGAATAAACATTCAAAAAACGTTTCTCATTTGTTGAGATATCAAAATCAAGGCATTTTAATTTCTTCCAGGACATTAAATAGCGATAATCCAAAGCTTAATTGTCGAATTAATGGCCTTAATAATTATTCTCCTACAAGATTTATTTTAGATAAAAACTTAAACTTTAAAACAAATTCTTATTTAATTAAAAATTCAAAAAAAATAAAAACAATTTTTTTTTATAATAAAATTAATAAACAAAAATTAGAAATATTAAAAAAAAATAGAATCTCATCAATTAGATTAAAATTAAACTCCAAAAATCAATTTGATTTAATAAAATTATTAAATACAATTTATAAGTTTGGAATAAGTTCATTATTAGTAGAAGGTGGAAAAATCCTTACAGAAAATTTTTTAAAAAACAAACTTTTTAACGAATTTTATTTATTTCAAAGTAGTGAAAACTTGAATAAAAAAGGTAAAATCAGGATTTCTAATATAATAAAAAAACTACTAATTACTTTTAATAATAAAAAAAACATCGATACTTATCTAGATAAAAATCAACTTATCTATTATTACTAGCAAATGTTTAATGGAATTATTTTTAATCAAGGCACAGTTAAAAAGATTTCAAAAAGAAAGAGAGGTATTGATCTTTTTTTAAAATCAAATATAAAATTTAATAATCAAGACTTAGGAATTTCAGTTTCATGTGATGGCGTATGTTTGACACTTGCATCGATTAGAAATAAATTAATGGAATTTTACTTATCTAATGAAACAATAAAAAGGTCAAAGTTTAAAAATAGTAAAATTGGAGACAAAATTAATTTAGAACTTCCTTTAAAGTATGGTCAAAATATATCTGGACATATATGCCAGGGACATGTCGATACAGTTGGCACGATTAATAAAATTATAAAAGAAGACAAATCATTAATTTATGATTTTAAAATAAACAAAGATTTTAAAAAATATCTTGTTGAAAAAGCTTCAATACTTATAAATGGAGTTTCTTTAACAATTTCAAAAATAACAAAATTTGGTTTTCAAACTTGTGTTATTCCACACACATTAAAATTGACTAATTTATCTCAAGTTAAGAACGGGGACCTTGTTAATATAGAGATAGATGTTTTATCTAAATATGTAAAAAAGTATTTTAATGAAAAATAATAAGTTCAGTAATATTGTGAGAATTATACAAACCGCACAAAAGGGTGGAATGTATATTCTAGTTGATGATGAAAACAGAGAGAACGAAGGTGATTTAGTTTTTTGTTCATCAGATGTCTCTTCAAATAAAATAAATTTTATGGCTAAATATGGAAGAGGTTTAATTTGTTTAGCTTTAAATTCTAACCAAGCAAAAAAACTAGATTTAAATTATATGTCACCAATCAATCAATCAAGAAACCAGACAGCATTTACTGTTTCTATAGAAGCAAAAACTGGAGTAACAACTGGAATCTCGGCCAAAGATAGAGCTAGGACAATAAAAGTTGCAACGAAAAAAAGCGCAACTAAAAAAGAAATTGTATCTCCAGGGCATGTTTTTCCAATTATTGCAAAAGATGGAGGTGTTTTAGTTAGAGCGGGCCATACTGAAGCATCTGTTGATATTTCAAAGTTAGCAAAAAAAAATAATGCAGCAGTTATTTGCGAAATAATGAATGAAGATGGTTCAATGGCCAAAGGTGAACAGCTACATTTATTTGCAAAAAAACATAAATTAAAAATAGGAAAAATAAATGATTTAATTGCTTATCGTTTAAAAAAAGAAAAGTTAATTAGACTAAAAAAAAGTTCAAATATTGTTGTTAACAATCGCAAATTTAAAATCAAAATATTTGAAAATTTATTAGATGGATCTGAACATTTTGCATTAATTAAAGGTAATATTAAAAAAAAAATAGTGCCAAGAGTTAGAGTTATATCTTCTAATATAGTTCAAAATTATTTAATTAATCAAAAACTTCCTAATTCTTTTAACAATACTTTGAATTATTTTAAAAAACATAATAACTGTGTTTTGATATTTATTAAAGATACAAATTTAAAATCTGTGTCTTTAACTTTAAGAGATTATAAAAGTAAAGAATTTTATAAAAAAGGACAAGACAAACTTATCAAAAACTATGGTATTGGTGCTCAAATAATTAAATCATTAAAAATAAAAAATATGATATTGGTGACCAGATCTAAAAAGAAAGTTGTTGGACTGGATGGTTATGGAATTAAAATAAACAAACAAGAAATAATAAAATGAAAAAAAAAATACTAATAGTTATCGCAAATTATTATGCTCGTATTTCAACTTCTTTAAGCGCAGATGCGAAAGTAACTTTAGATTTTGCTAAAATAAAATATTCAGTCAAAGAAGTGCCTGGTGTTTTTGAAATACCCGTTGTTATTGCAAAAAATATAAAAAAATATGATGGGTTTATAGCTTTGGGTTGTGTTATCAAAGGTGAAACCCCTCATTTTGAATATATTTCAAAAACAACTATTAACGGTTTAATGAAATTATCTATAGAAAATAAAAAGCCAATTGGTAATGGAATTATTACTGCCCTAAATAAAGAACAAGCCTTTGCTCGCATGGGAAATGCTGATCGTCCAGAAAGATTATCAAAAAAAAAAAGTAAAGGTGAAGAAGCAGCCAAAGCTGTCATTACCGTATTATCTAAATAAAATGACATTACAATATAGTTATAAAAATAATCCCAGAGTTATTATAATTCAAAAACTTTATGGAAAGTGTTTCAATAAAGATGAAAATTTAACATTTCCGAAACATAGATTTAAAAAATTTATTAAAGAAGTTGTAAATGGAACAATAGAAAGAGAAGAAGTTATATATGAAGAACTCAGAAAGTATTTGTCTAACGACTTGAAATTAAAAAAATTAGATAAAGTTTTTCAAGTAATTATTAAATCAGCGATTTTTGAACTTTTGTATAAATCAAAAACACCAATTAAAATTATAATAAAAGAGTATTTAAATGCATCTAATTTTTTTATTGAAGATTCTCAAACTAAGTATCTAAATGCTCTACTGGACAAAATTTCAAGAAAAATAAGAAATTCTAATGAATGAATTTGAATTAATAAAAAAATATTTTCAAAAATTATCAAATAACAATACCAGCTCCTTTAAATTGAATGATGATGTATTTTTTTACAAAAAAAATAAATTAGTAGTTTCCGTTGATACTTATAATGAAGGTGTTCATTTTCCTAATTTTAAATTACCTAATTTAGTTATTAAAAAAGTTTTAAGATCTTCAATTTCAGATCTAATTTGCAAAGGTGTAAAACCTGATTTTTATTTTATTTCTTGTAGTGGAAATAAAAAAAGTTTTACTAAAAAAAATTTAAATTTAATATCTGAATCTTTAAGACAAGAGCAAAAAAAATTTAATATTAAATTATCAGGTGGTGATACCACTTATTCAAGTAAAGTATCTTTCTCAATAACAACTGTTGGTTTTTCAAATAAGATAATTCAAAGAAATAATGCTAAAATTAATGATGATATTTATGTTACTGGAAATATTGGAGATAGCTTTATAGGATTAAAAATAGTTATAAATAAAATTAACATAAATAAGAGATTGAAAAAATATTTTATAAAAAAATATTATTGTCCAGATATACCATATAAAATTACTAATCATCTTAATATTTTTGCTAACACTTCTATGGATATTTCCGATGGATTAATTGGAGATATTAAAAAATTAATAAACAATCAAAATCTATCTTTTGAAATTTATTTAGACCAAATTCCTATTTCTGTTCCTTTAAAAACTTACTTAAGAAATGCTAATAAAAAAAAAGAAAATTATTTATTTAATGGAGATGATTATCAAATCCTCTTTACTGCTCATAAAAAATTTAGAAAATTTATTAAAAATCTTTCAATAAAAATGAATCAAAAAATCACAATTATTGGCAAAATAAATAGTAATTCAAAAAATAATATTTTATTTAGCGCCAATCATCTTAATATTTTGACTGATTATCAGGGCTATTTTCACAAATTTTAAAAAGTTAGTTATTGCGTTTTATTGTTTTTTTTGTAATGTCCGCATTTTAAAAACTAACTATAACTAATTTTTTAAAGAATTTATGGATAATTCAGTAGAAACAATTTTAATCTATACAATTTTGGCAGGTTTGCTTTCAATAATTTACGGATATTTTACTGGAAAAAATATATTAAATTCTAGTTCTGGAAATGCAAAAATGCAAGATATAGCATCTGCTATACAGGTTGGTGCAAAAGCATATTTAAATAGGCAATATAAAACAATAGCAATAGTTGGACTAGTAGTTTTAGCAATTATTATTTATGCATTTAGTTTTTTGGTTGGTTTAGGATATTTAATTGGAGCTTCGTTATCAGGTATTGCTGGTTATGTTGGAATGTTAGTATCTGTTCAAGCTAACGTTAGAACAGCTGAAGCATCCAGAAAAGGATTGTCACATGGTTTAACGATTGCATTTAAATCTGGTGCAGTAACAGGAATGTTAGTTGCTGGATTAGCGTTGTTAGCAATTACAGTATATTATTTTTTTTTATTAAAATTTAATGTTGAAGAAAGAGAATTAATTAACGCTCTAATTGCTTTAGGATTTGGGGCATCTCTAATTTCGATTTTTGCTAGATTAGGTGGTGGAATATTCACCAAAGGTGCTGACGTAGGAGCTGATTTAGTTGGCAAAGTAGAGGTTGGTATACCAGAGGACGATCCAAGAAATCCAGCTGTTATCGCAGACAATGTGGGTGATAATGTTGGTGATTGTGCAGGAATGGCTGCTGATTTATTTGAAACTTATGCAGTAACAATTGTAGCTACTATGGTTCTATCTTCTATATTTTTTCATAATGATTTAAACATGATGATTTATCCATTAACAATCGGTGGAGCTTGTATATTGACATCAATATTTGGAACTTTTTTTGTAAAATTAGGTAAATCAAAAAATATTATGAACGCTTTATATAAAGGATTTGTAGTTACTGCAGTTTCATCTTTAGTTATTTTATATCCAATTACAAATTACGTTATAGGTTTGAAAAATGTATATAACATTAATGAAAAATATTTTACGGGTTTGAATTTATATACTTGTGGAATTATTGGACTAGTAATAACTGGATTAATCATTTGGGTAACAGAATATTACACAGGAACTAATTATAGGCCTGTTCAAAGTGTAGCATCATCATCAACTACTGGACACGGTACTAATGTAATTCAAGGACTTGCAGTTTCGATGGAGGCAACAGCAATTCCCGCTTTGATTATTGTAGCAGGTATTCTTTTTACAAATTCTATAGCAGGACTTTATGGAATAGCTATAGCAGTAACAACTATGTTAGCTTTAGCAGGAATGGTTGTGGCACTTGATGCTTATGGCCCTGTAACTGATAATGCAGGTGGAATTGCTGAAATGTCAAAGCTTCCTAAAAATGTTAGAAAAACTACCGACGCATTAGATGCAGTTGGAAATACTACAAAAGCAGTTACTAAAGGTTACGCAATTGCTTCAGCTGGCTTAGGAGCATTAGTTTTATTTTCTGCTTATACTGAGGACATAAAATTTTTCTCTCAAATCAAAGGTTCAAGTTTAGAAAATATTGTTGTTACTTTTGACTTATCCAATCCATTTGTAGTAGTTGGGCTTTTGGTTGGAGGTATGCTACCATATTTATTTGGTTCTATGGGAATGCAAGCGGTCGGTAGAGCAGGTGCCGCAGTTGTTATAGAAGTAAGAAGACAATTTAAAAAAATTCCTGGTATAATGAAAAGAAAAGCTAAACCTGATTACGGTAAATTAGTAGATTTGTTAACTAAAGCCGCAATCAAAGAAATGATCATACCTTCATTGCTTCCTGTTTTATCACCAATTGTTTTATATTTTATTATCTTGTCAATTGGAGGTCAAGTTGCAGCCTTAGCATCTGTCGGTGCCATGTTATTAGGAGTAATTATAACTGGATTGTTTGTTGCAATATCTATGACTGCAGGCGGTGGAGCTTGGGATAATGCTAAAAAATATATTGAAGACGGTAATTATGGAGGCAAACGTTCAGAAGCACATAAAGCAGCAGTTACTGGTGACACCGTTGGTGATCCGTACAAAGATACTGTTGGTCCTGCTGTTAATCCAATGATTAAAATAACAAATATCGTTGCATTATTGCTTTTGGCAGTAATTGCTGGATAAATCAGTCTTTATTTCTTCTTCTTGTAGGAGCATTAATTTTTTCTCTAAGACTAGTTAAAAAAGTATAGACGAAACTATTATTACTGTATTTTTTTTTAGTAATATTTTCTGTAAATTTTAAATCATTCATTTCATGTAAATCATAGAAATCTTTTTTTTTTAAAATACCTCTATTATTTAGCCGAACAACTAAGACATTGTTTTTTTCAATCTTATTTTTTCCTAATTTAATAATAGATTGATTAACTTTTGTACTTTCAACGTAAATCCAAGTATTTTCATCAAAAGTACTTTTAGTTGAGGGAGGACCTAGAATAGAAATAATATCATTAGCATTTGATTTATTTATGTGAATTTTTTTGGATTTACTTTCTAAAGATAAAACACCATGATTTTTTACAACTTTAATTGTTGAACAACTTAATGTAAATATAAAAATAAATATCAAAAAAAATTTCATATGATTAATGAATATCTTAATATTTACAATAATTTAGTTAAATTAACTAGAAATAAATTATTTTTTAATAAAATTTCAGATAAAGACACATTTTCCCAAAGACTTTTGATTTTTTTTTTTCATTTTGCTTTTTTTTTAAAAATTTTCAAAAAAAATACCAATAAAAAAGAATTACAAAAAATTTATGATTTCGTTTTTAGACAAATAGAATTAAGTATTAGAGAAATTGGCTATGGCGATGTAACTATAAATAAAAAAATGAAAGAATATGTTAATATTTTTCATACTATAATTGGTAAAATTGAAAATTGGGAAAAAACAAAAAACAATGAAAAGTTAGAAATTTTTTCTGATTATCTTGATGTATGCTCTGAATCCGAGTTTTTTGTTAATTACTTTGAAAAATATAGATTATTTTTGATAAATAATACTTTAAATTATTTTACAAAAGATGTAATAAAGCATATTTTTTAAAATTATGGCTGTACCAAAACGTAAAACAACTAGATCAAGAGCTGGTAAACGAAGATCTCATATCAAATTTTCTGCTAAAAATATTGTTGAAGATAAAAAATCTGGAGAATATCGTTTATCTCATCATTTAGATTTGAAGACAGGATTTTATAAAGGTAGACAAGTCCTAGATCCTAAAGAATAATTCTTTTATGACAAAAACAATTACAATTGCAGTAGATGCAATGGGTGGTGATAATGCACCTATGAAAATTATTGGTGGAATTGAAATACAACATCAACAAAACAAAAATATATTTTATAAAATATTTGGTAATTTAGATATAATTGAAAAAATTATATCACAAAAATTAATTAGTAAAGACAATTATGAATTAATTCATACCGATCAAAAAATTGAAGATGAAGATAGCGCATTATCAGCTGCGAAACGCGGAAAAAATACAAGTATGTGGCTTGCGGTCGAAAGTGTAAAAAATAAATCTTCCGATATAGTGATATCAGCTGGTAATACTGGTGCATTATTTGTTATAGCTAAGTTAAATTTAAATATGATAGAAAATATCGACAAACCAGCTTTGTCAGCTTTGTGGCCAAATAGAAAAGGAATGAATGTGGTTTTAGATCTTGGCGCTAATATTGAATGTAGTGAAAAAAATTTGATTGATTTTAGTCTAATGGGATCTGCTCTTTACAGAGCACTCTTTGATAATGAAACACCCAAAGTTGCGTTGTTAAATATTGGATCGGAAGAATTAAAAGGAAATACTGTAATAAAAAATACTTTTCAAAAACTCAGTAATTCCAATCATCCAATTTTTGAGTTTCATGGATATATTGAAGGTAATCATATTATGGATGGCAATGTAAATGTAATTGTAACTGATGGATTTACTGGAAACATAGCATTAAAAACTGCAGAGGGAACAGCAAACTTTATTACTTCTGAACTAAAACAAGCACTGACATCAAATATAATTGGGAAAATATCATCAATATTAAGTATTAAAAATCTAAATAAATTTAAAAAAAAATTAGATCCAAGACTTTATAATGGCGCTATATTACTTGGATTAGATTCACCAGTAATTAAAAGTCATGGTGGAACAGATCTTGTTGGCTTTGCAAATTCTTTAAAAGTTTGTGAAAAAATTGTAAAAGGAAAGTTAATTGAAAAGATAAAAGAAAATATAAATTAATTAATGAGAATTAATCTTACTAAAAAAAATATAGTTAATGCATTATATATGCAAATCGGCTATTCAAAAAAAATATCAGTATACTTGCTGGAAGATATATTTCAATTAATATTAGACAATTTGACAAAACATAATAAAGTAAAAATAGCTAAATTTGGTACTTTCATACTGAGAAAAAAATCAAAAAGAATAGGGAGGAACCCCAAAACTAAAGAAAATAAAATTATTTCTGAAAGAAAAGTAATTTTGTTTAGGCCCTCTAAAGAACTAAAAAAATCAGTTAATTTCAGAAATGATCATTAAGAACGAAACTGCTTATAAATCTATAGGCGAAGTTGCTAAATTATTAAATCTAGTTAATAAAAAAAATGGTAAATTAAACACTCACACAATTAGATTTTGGGAAAAAGAATTTAATCAAATCAAGCCTAAAATATTTTCAGGAAAGAGAAGATATTACGACAATAATACTATAGAAATTTTAAAGAAAGTTAAGTTTTTACTTAAAGATAAAGGAATGACCATAAATGGTGCAAAAAAACAGTTAATAAATGAAAATTCTTTTGATCTTGACGAACTGACAAATAGTTCTATAAACACCAAAAAAATAAATTTGAAATCTAAAATTAAAAAAATTTCAGATTTAGTTAAAGAGATTAAAAAACTAGGATAACATGGCAAAAAAAACACAAGTTAAAGTAAGATTGGTGCCTGAAGCAAAGCCAAATAGTCCATTCTTTTATTATGTAAAAAAACCATCAGCAGGTGAGAAAGCAAAAATTAAATTAAAAGCGAAAAAATATAATCCAGCAACAAGAAAACATGAGATTTTTATTGAGAAAAAACTTCCTCCTCACAGCAAGTAGTTATTTCTTTTTAAAATTTCTTTTCTCAAAATTAATATAAGACCAAATTATATTTTTCCAAATTCTATTAGTAATTTTAGGATCAATCTTATTTTTTATAGATTTTTTTTTAATATTTGATAAAATCTGTTTTATTCTTTTTTTATCAACTATCTGATTTTTATTCTCTTTTAATTTGAGGACTTGTTTAACTAAGGTAGTTCTTTGTTTAAGTGCTTTTATTAGAATATTATCTAATTTGTCTAATTTAGCTCTTAAGTATATTAATTTTCTTTTTTTTTGAGACAACATTTGATCAATTTGATAATATTGAAATTATTATATTTTACGACAATGAATGTAAATAAAAACATTAATATTTTACCATTAAAAATTTGGTTAATAACAATGTTTACATTAATCTCTTCAATAGTTTTTGTTGGAGGTCTTACCAGACTTACTGAATCAGGTTTATCAATAACATCTTGGGAAATTTTTAAAGGAGTTTTACCTCCACTTGATTCACAGGAATGGAATTATTATTTTAGTGAATATAAAAAAATCCCAGAATACAAATTATTTAATACGGGAATGTCTATGGAAGAATTTAAAATGATATTTTATTGGGAATATGGACATAGATTATTAGCAAGATTTATTGGATTAATATCTATTATTCCTCTAATTTATTTTTCATTTAAGTACAAAGATTTTTTAAAAAATTATAAAAAATACTTTTTTTTATTCTTTTTAATTATTTTTCAAGGTTTTATTGGTTGGTATATGGTCAAAAGTGGTTTAGATAAAAATGTTGATGTAAGTCACTATAGACTTGCAATTCATCTTTCAATTGCATTAATTATTTTGTCTTTGTCACTATGGTTTTTATTTAGTCTTAATAACATAAAAAAATTTAATATTAAATTACCATTCAAACTAACTATTGTTATTTTTTTCTTGATAATATTGCAAATTGTTCTAGGAGCCTTTTTGGCGGGTCTTAATGGTGGATTAATTTATAACACATGGCCAGATATGAATGGTTCTTTTTTACCAGATGACTGCACTTTAAAAGATTATCTTTCATCTACTGTATTAAATAACCCTTCTATTATTCAATTTTTTCACAGAATTACGGCTTATCTACTAATATTTTTGATTATAATTTTGAATATATATTTTGTTAAGTCAGATTTAGAATTTAAAAGTATATTGCTATTTGACATAGCTATATTATTTCAAATTTTGTTGGGAATTATAACTTTATTAAGTAGTGTAGAAATTAAGTACGCATCACTACATCAAATAGGATCAATTTTTGTTTTAGGAAGTTTTTTATTTATTTATTACAAAAACTCCTAATATCATTAGCCAACAGCTTTTAAACTTGGTTTGTCAGAAGCATTTAATGCTTGATCTAGATCACCAATAATATCATCTGGATGTTCAATACCTATTGATAATCTAATGTACCCTGGAGTTACACCGGCTGCTAACAATTCTTCTTCTGTTAACTGACTATGAGTTGTAGTCGCAGGATGTATTGCAAGGCTTCTTGCATCACCAATGTTTGCAACATGGTAAAACATTTTCAAAGCTTCAATGAATTTTTTTCCTGATTCGGCACCACCTTTAACTTCAATACCGATCAAAGCTCCTTTTCCACCTTTAAAGTATCTTTTAAGTCTGTCTCCAATCTCACCTTTGTAAAGAGAAGGGTAGATAACTTTTTCCACATTTTCATGTTTAGATAAAAAATCAACAACTTTTTCTGCATTTGAACAGTGTTGTTTCATTCTTAAAGCAATCGTTTCTAAACCTTGAATTATACACCAAGCATTATCTGGTGCTAAAGGTGCTCCAAGATCTCTTAATAGACAAACCCTTGCTCTAACAGCAAATGCAACATTTGCACCAGTTAATTGTGGGACAACTTCTCCCCAAACAGCACCACCATAACTAGCATCAGGTTCATTAAAGAGGGGTTGACGTTTTGGATTTGCTGTCCAATCAAAATTTCCACCATCAACTAAACAACCTCCTATGACTGTTCCATGCCCACCAATATACTTGGTTAAAGAATGAACAACTACAGCAGCACCATGTTCAATCGGTTTGCAAATTATTGGTGATGCAGTGTTATCCATTATTAACGGTATATTGTATTTTCTCCCAATATCAGCTACTTCTTTTATTGGAAAAACTCTTAAATAAGGATTTGGTAAAGTTTCAGCGTAAATAGCTCTAGTCCTATCGTCAATTAGTTTTTCAAAGTTTTTTGGATCAACAGGATCGGCGTACCTAACTTCAATACCAAGTTTTTTTAACGTATGTGTGAATAAATTTACTGTTCCACCATAAAGATCTGTTGAACTAATAAAATTATCTCCTGCTTGACAAACATTTACTATTGCAAAAGTTGAAGCTGCTTGACCTGAACCTACTGTAAGGCAAGCTAAACCTCCTTCTAGAGCAGCAACTCTTTTTTCCAACACGTCATTTGTTGGATTCATAATTCTTGTATAAATGTTACCAAATTCTTTTAATGCAAATAAGTTTGCAGCATGATCAGTATTGTTAAACTGATATGAAGTAGTTCTATACACCGGAACCGCTACAGCTGTAGTTGCTGGGTCACTTCTATAATCACCTCCATGCAAAGCTATAGTTTCTGGATTTTTTATTGTTTTCGTCATTATTTATCTCCTTTTTTAGTATTTTAGCTTTATGCAAGGGATACAATATAGTTCAAATACCTACCGAACATGTTGGATAATCCTTTTTAGCATTCACGCCAGCAATAAGGAACAAATCGGCTACTGCTTTTAACATCTTAATCCCAAATTACAAGAAAAACATATTAAATTGACAATATCTTTATTTATAAGTATTAATCCCGCATCCATGACAAAATTTGTTAAAAAAAGTGATATTCAAAGTAATTGGTATGAAATAGATGCCAAAAATGCAGTAGTTGGAAGAGTGGCTACAGTTATTTCAAAAATCATAAGAGGCAAAAATAAAACTACATTTACTCCTCATATGGATCATGGTGATTATGTGATTGTAAAAAATATAGAAAAGATCAAATTTAGTGGAAAAAAATTTCAAAATAAAAAATATTACAAACATACAGGATACCCTGGTGGAATTAAAGAAACTACTCCAGAAAAGCTTTATAAAAAAAAACCAGGAGAGGTATTAAAATTGGCAGTGAAAAGAATGCTACCAAGCGGGTCATTGGCAAAAAAACAATTAACAAAATTAAAAATTTATTCTGGATCATTGCATCCACACGCAGCGCAAAACCCCAAGTCAATAGATTTATCTAAACTTAATAATAAAAATTTAATAAGAAATTAGAAATGGAAACTACTCAAAATAAATCAGATAAAATTAAATTAGATTTTAAGGATAGCAAATATGCAACCGGCAGAAGAAAAACATCAATAGCTAAAATATGGTTAAAAAAAGGTTCTGGAAAAATTTATGTTAATGGTAAAAACTATGAAAATTATTTCAAAAGACCAAATCACAAAATGCAATTAATAAAACCTTTTGAAGTAATTAATCAACCCACGGAATATGATGTTAAATGTAAAGTAAAAGGCGGTGGTTTATCAGGTCAAGTTGGTGCAATGGTCCATGGTATCTCCAAAGCATTGTTAATGTTTGACTCAAACTTTAAACCAACATTAAAAAAAGAGAAACTAACTACTAGAGATTCTAGATCGGTAGAAAGAAAAAAATACGGTCTTAGAAAAGCTCGAAGAAGTTTTCAGTTTTCTAAAAGATAATTTCTTTTTTATTTTCAACTGTTATACTGAACTATGTCAAAGCTAAACATATTAATTGTCGGATCAACTGGTTATATAGGAATTCAATTAATTAAATTACTTTTAAATCATAAAAACGTGAAAATTAAATTTTTATGTGGCCATACATCAGAAGGTAGATTTACATCTTATTATGATCAATCATTAAAAAATAAAAAACTGCCTAAAATAATAAAGTTTAATAGAAAACTTTTAGAAAAAGTTGATGTAGTGTTTACTGCTTTACCAAATGGTGAAGCTCAAAAAATATCAAATCTTTTATTAGATAGAAATATCTTAATTGATTTATCAGCTGATTTCAGACTTATAAAAAAAAATGATTATTTAAAATGGTATAAAATTAAACATTATGCAAAAGAAAATATTAGTAAAAGCATTTATGCTTTGCCCGAAATTAAAAAGCAAAATATCAAAAACTATAAAATTATTTCCTGTCCTGGTTGTTACCCAACTTCTATACTATTACCATTAATTCCATTAATTCAAAAAAATTTAATTAGTCACAGAAATATTATAATTGACTCTAAATCCGGATACTCGGGTGCCGGAAGGGGAGTTCATAAAAAATATGCTAATAAAAATTTATATGAATCGCTAAGCGCTTATGGTGTTGGATTTCATAAGCATAATTCCGAAATTCAACAAGAGCTTAATTTAAATACAAAAAAGAAAGTTAGTTTTTCATTTACACCTCATCTATCTCCAATGTTTAGAGGAATTTTAAGCACAATTTATGTGGATGTTAAAAATAATTCTAAAATATATAATATTATTGATTGTTTGAAGAAATTTTATAGAAATGATTTTTTTATTAAAATTTTAAAGACCGATTCAATACTTGGTACAAATGATGTAATTAATACTAATTATTGTCATATATCAGTTTGTAAAACTAAGTTTAAAAACAAAATAATTATTTTATCAGCTATAGATAATTTGATAAAAGGTGGTGCAGGCCAGGCGATTCAAAATCTGAATATATTATACAATTATCGTAATAATAAGGGTCTTGTATGAAAAAAATGATTTTTATTTTTTTTTTATTATTTTCTTGTACAAAAACAAACACAAATCAGGTTATGAATAAAGATATAGATTTTGATATAAATTTATCTTTTGATGAATATAAATCTTTAATCATTGAATTTGGAAAAAATAGTAAATTTCCAAATATAAATAAAAAGTAAAATGAGCAATACTTTAAATATAGCTGTTGTTGGTCTTGGGAAGGTAGGTTGCTATTTGTTAAATGAATTAAATACAAAAAAGAAAGATATTGAAATTAAAACAGGAAAAAAGATTCTTATTACAGCAATTTCTGCAAAAAATGTAAATAAAAAAAGAAGATTTAAAATAAATAAAAAAATTTTTTATAAAAATCCTTTTAAAATTTTAAAGGAAAAGAAAATAGACATTCTTTTCGAACTTATTGGTTCATCAGATGGAGTTTCAAAAAAAATAGTCGAACAATCAATAAAGAAAAAGATTCATGTGATTACTGCGAATAAAGCACTAATAGCAAAACATGGTGAATTTTTATCTTCTCTTGCAGAAAAAAATAAAGTTAATCTAGAGTTTGAAGCATCTGTTGCAGGAGGAATTCCTATATTAAGAACAATTAAGGAAGGTTTGGCGACTAACAAAATTAGCAAAGTTGTAGGAATATTAAACGGAACTTCAAATTATATTCTTTCTGAAATGCAAGAAACTAACAATAGTTTTAAAGATGTATTAAAAAAGGCTCAGAAATTAGGTTTTGCTGAAACTAATTCAAAATTTGATTTAAATGGACAAGATGTATTATCAAAAATTAAAATTTTATCATCTCTCTCTTTTAATAAAAAAATCTCAAAAAATAAAATTTTAATGAAAGGAATAGAAGATATTGAACTAAAAGATATAGAAATGGCTAATAGTCTGGGAATGAGAATTAAATTGTTAGGTATTACAGAAATAATTGGTAATAAGCTTTTTGAAAGAGTTCATCCATGTCTTGTGAACAAAGAAAGTTATATCGCAAATATAAATGGTGTTATGAACGCTGTTATTTTGAATGGTTCACCTGTTGGCGAATCTGTTTTACAAGGCGAAGGTGCTGGACCAGGCCCAACATCATCTGCTTTAATGTCTGATTTATTATCTATTTTAAGAGGAAATATAAAATACCCTTTTGGAGTTTCGCATAATAAGAGAAAGATTATTAAAAATTATGATTTAAATAAATATTCTAATTCTTTATATTTAAGATTTGAAGTGAGAGATAAACCAGGTGTTTTATCTCAAATTACAAAAGTTTTAGCTAGGTTCAACATATCTATTGATCGATTAATCCAAATACCTGATCATAAAAATAAAAGAGCTTCCATAGTTATTATTACTCATAAAGCTAATGAACTTAATTCCAGTAAATGTTTAAATTTGCTAAAAATAAATAAAAATATACTTAAAAATCCCACTCTTATAAGATTATTTTAAGATGGAAATATATATCAAGCTTTTTGAGGTATTATTTCCTGTATTTTTATCCATAGGTATTGGGTATTGGTATGGAAAGAAAGACGCTAAATTTGATACTAATTTTATCACCACATTCTCAGGCAATATAGGATTACCGTGTATAATATTTTATTCTCTAACATTTTCAGATATAGATTTTGATATTTTTTTAAAATTTTCAGTACTTACTTTTATATATGTTGGTATTTTTTCAATTATTGGTCTTATAGTATTAAAATTATTAAACAGAGATATTGTCAGATTATTACCACCGTTAATTCTTCCAAACACAGGAAATATGGGAATGCCTTTATGTCTATTTGCTTTTGGTATAAAAGGATTAGCAATAGCAACAGCTATAACATCTACAATTTTAGTTCTTCACTTTAGTCTTGGCATATTATTGGCAAGTAGAAAATTTTCTATTCAACCTTTAATTAAATGTGTACCTGTTTATGCTATAATATTTTCACTATTTTTTGTTTATTATAAAATTCCAGCACCAAAATTTCTTGAGAATGCAACATTTTTAATAGGTTATTCAGCTATTTTTTTAGTGCTTGTTTCTTTGGGTGTTGCTTTATCAAAGTTAAAAGTTTTTTCGTTTAAAGAAACTTTAATTTATTCTTTAATTAGAGTTTTAGTTGGACCTATTATTGGTTTTGCATTTGTTAAATATTTAAATTTAACAGGAGTTGAGGCAGGCGTAATGTTTATTCAAGCCTCTATGCCCTCAGCAATTCTAACTTATTTAGTGGCTGAAATGTATTCTCCAAAAGTAATAACTGATAGCATTGCTAGTACAGTGGCTCTTTCTACATTTTTATCACTATTTACTTTAGTGTTAATAGTTTTTTTAGCACTTAAATATTTTAGTTTAACTTAGTGAAAGCAATTATTTTAAATTTATCTGCTTGGGTAATGCTTCCAATAATGGATGGGTTCGCCAAATATTTGAGCTCAACATTGCCGGTATTACAAATTACTTGGTCTAGGTATTTTTTTACAATTGTAATTACTTTACCTATTATGTTAATTTTTTTTAGAAAAAATCTTACTTGGACAGAGCAACCTAAGCTTCAATTAATTAGAGGCTTGTTATTATTCTGTGCAAATATCTTATTTTTTTATTCAATATCAATTATATCTTTAGCTAAAGCTCTTACATTAGCTTTCATAGCACCTTTAATTGTAACCGCTTTGTCTCCTTTTTTATTAGGAGAAAAAGTAGGTTTTAGAAGATGGGCAGCAGTTACAACTGGATTTATTGGCTCATTAATTGTTATAAGACCAGGTTTTGTAGAACTAAATTTAGCAAGTATTGCAGCTTTAGGAACAGGAGTTCTTTATGGTTTTTATTTAATTATAACTAGAAAGTTACACGATTCAGATAATCCACTTTTAACTCTTTTATTAACTGGAATAGTAGGGGCTGTGTTAGGCTCAATAATTATGCCTACTGTATGGGTTTCACCAACTATTACCGAGTGGTATATGATGTTTGCTATAGGTTTTTTTGCTTCTTTAGGTCATTTGCTTTTAATATTGTCTCTAAAGTATGCAGATGTCTCTAAATTGGCTCCATTTGGCTATTTTGAGATAGTGACTAACATACTAATAGGCTATTACTTTTTTAATTACTTTCCTGATACCTGGACTTTTTTAGGACTGTTCATAATTATCTCCTCAGGTATCTATATTTTTAGAAGAGAACATAAATTATTTATTAGATAGTTAGTAATTATAATTGTTCTATTATCTAATATATTAGGTTATATTATATATTTATATTATTGATTTTATTAAATAAATTTAAATATTTAAAGTAAAAATAGTTATAGAATAAATAAGAAGAAACATTAAATAAATAGCAGAGGATAGGGTGTAAAAATAACCAAAAATAAGCATTTATTTAAAATTAAAATTATTGGCATACATCATATTAAAATAACCTAAATAAATTAGACTTTTTTAAAACATCACACCTGGAAGTCAATAACAATAGCCATTAACATTAAGTCTATGAAGAAAAATAAAGAAAAATTGCCTATATTTATAGCTAAAATAACCATCGATATGCTTAGATTCTAAAGGTTTGCATAATATGAATATAGCGTTTAAACGAGCATTTAGGGGGTGTATTCTTCGATATACTAATATATACTACAACTGAAGGGCGAAAATAAAAAATATCAAAAAAATAGGGGTAAATTATACAAAAACGTTGGTATTACTAGCATTTAGAGCGAAAAACCTTCATTTTTTAGGAGCTTTTTCTTAGTTTTTGTGCCCCCTGGCGAAGAAAAGCCTCCTAGTGTTCCATCAGATCTGATAACCCTATGGCAGGGCACTTTGGGTGCATAAGGGTTCTTAGCGCAGGCATTTGCGACAGCTCTAGCTGCTTTAGGACTATTTATTCCTATAGCTACTTGTTTGTAGGTCTTAACCTTGCCTTTAGGTATAGTTTTTAGGTATTTCCAGACTCTTACTTGGAATTTAGTGCCTTTGAAGATCATAATGTAGAAATAACCCTGTATCCTTGCACGTTTCCGTGCAAAGACCAGTGGTTTTGGCACGTCGTTGTATGCGCTACCGCCATGCCCATCTCTCCACCATTTTTAGCGCTACTCTGTGGAGCTTTCTGCCCCCTAGGCTTGAACCTCTCGGTCTTTCCCCAGTCGGCCAGTTAAGAGTTGCCTCTTAATTCATTTTTTACCATATCAAAGACAATAGGTTGTATGTATCACTTTATTGGTGAATTTATTGTTTTTTCAACAGGGTGGAATAGTGGGGATAAGCTGAAATTTAGTCCATTTTAATATCATTCGATTAATTACATCTAATATAATCAACAGATATATAACCACTAATTGTTTCTGCTAATGCATCTTTTATTCCAAAAAGCTCAATAGCAATAGGTGTTGAAAAAAC
>Ga0187833_10001159_pt1 | contig 30631 bp, 28 predicted proteins | sample ETNtaG_37_FD_167968 | JGI IMG/M metagenome (GOLD analysis project Ga0187833, IMG submission 167968) | Marine microbial and viral communities from oxygen minimum zone, Eastern Pacific Ocean - ETNP2014_SV_400_PacBio MetaG (Illumina Assembly) | ecosystem: Environmental > Aquatic > Marine > Hypoxic...
GAATGGAGCCCTTGGTCACGATCAACCTCGAAATCAGCGGTCGCGTACAGCACATCAAAGCCCACTACCCAGGCCATGGAACCTATACCGATTAACACGAATCCTAAAGGCATAGTCCCGGTCAATGCCAACGAAACAGCCGGAGGAACAATCAGATACACAGCACCCATTCCAAAATGAGATAACCATGTAAACCGTTTGAGATATGGATATCCAAGCATCACGGCCAATGGGATCGGAGCTAGCAACCACGTGATCGGATGAAGCTGAGATACCACAGCTACAAATATCAAACCAGCTAATGACATATAGCCGTACATTGCTAAGCGACTGATCTCACCGGTGGGAATCGCCCGCATCGCAGTACGTGGATTCCTAGAATCGATCTCTCCGTCTATAAGGCGATTGGCTGACATACCGAATGTTCGCATGCTTACCATCGCAATAATCACCCAAAAAAATCTCGTCAGGTCAGGCCAGCCACCTGCTGATATAAACGCTGCCAGAAAAGCGAACGGGAGCGCAAAAACAGAGTGTTCAAATTTGATGGCTTCAAGGAAAACGCCAACTCGTCTCCAAAAAGCTACACCACTTCGCAATGCATTGTTGGTCATCGTAAAGCCTTAGCATCCGCAGAGCGTACCGAGGCAAGCAACAAAGACTTTAGATCAGACATAACATCTTTTGGCGATGCCCCGTCTGAAAACAACCAATGCACAATCACCTCATTCATTGCGCCAAGCCAAACGAGGGACGCTAGATCCGTGTTCTTCTCTCGGATCTGACCAGCTTCTTTTGCTGCGTGTAATTGCTCACCAATTACACGGGCAAAACGATTGAATATTTCAGCTCGTTTCGATTCGAATGCATTGCCCATCGTGTACCCCTGAGTTACCAGGAGTCTGGCGAGTCGCTTCTGGCTGGACAGAGTCGATAAAACATCATCCATAGCGGCCTCTGCTGCCCCTAAAGGGGATTCTGCATTAAGCGCAGCCTTTTCGGCACGGGTAACTAACTTGTCAGCAAGCCGATCCATCACAGCAAAAAAAAGATCCTCTTTGCTGGGAAAATGAAAATACAGACCGCCTTTCGAAATTGACGTTCTTTGACCGATTTCATCCACCAGCGCATCGTGGTAGCCATTGTCAGCAAACACTGACTCCGCCGCTTCTAAAATGCGTTCGCGGGTTTGAGAACGATGTTTTGTATACGATGCCGGCAAGATGAATTGATTGATTAATTCACGGACAAAACCGACCAGTCAGTCGGTTGTTACAATTCCATTTTATAGGCGTTATTTATCCCCGGCAATTAATAGCAACATAATGTCGACAGGTCTTGATAGCACTTGGCATTTGATCAGATCCGGGGCGAAGCATAATCTTCATTGAAATCTTATGACCAGCAATCTAACAAACATCCCTTCTGATTTTCGCCTACTCGCCTCAGGGGTTCGAGGTCCAGAAGGCCCTGCGATCGACGCTAACGGTGAACTTCACCTGGTAAGCGCCGATGAGTCATCAATCATTCGAGTGTCCAGCGATGGAACAATCGAAGAGGTTGCTACAACCGGCGGTCGTCCAAATGGACTGGTCTTTAATGCCGCAGGAGAGATGTTTGTAGCCGACGCTGAACTCAAGGCAATTTTGCATATCAATAACTCCGGTAAAGCGGAGGTTTTCGTAGATGAATATGAAGGCACTGCACTGGGAGGGCCAAATGATCTCTGTTTTTTGCCGAACGGAGACCTCCTTTTCACCGATCCGGTTCGCAGGCCTTTGCCAGATCCTGCTATAAGTCCTGTGTACAAAGTTACACCCGCCGGAAAAGTCAGCGCATTCGCAAACGAGCTGGCGTTCCCAAACGGAATCGCCGTGTCCGAAGACCGCTCAAGTGTGTACATCTCTGAAAGCCGCGCCCAACGCCTTGTCTCCTTCACGATCGATGAGAACGGGTATTTACTGGATCAGCAGTTGGTCCGGAGATTCCGAGATCCCGGAAACCCGGACGGTTTGGCAGTAGATGTTGAAGGAAACATACTTCAATCTTTGCCCGGGATTCGAGCAATTGCTTATCTCAACAAGGATGGCACTTTGATCGACGTATACCATTTACCAGATTGGGTTCCGGCAAATCTGGCCTTCGGAGGCGATGATATGAAAACGGTGTTTGTTTGTGGGGTGGCTCAAAACGCGGTATATCAGTTCCGCCATCCTGCAGCCGGAGTGCGATTACTGTAGCGTCTAAATCAATCGCTATCGCCGCTTAAACTCACGCTCAATGTCATTGACGCTCAGTCGTACTATGGTCGGCCGTCCATGTGGACAAGTATTGGGGCGGTCAGATTCTTCGAGTTGGCGAACCAAGTTTTTACAATCGTCAATCGAAAGAGACTGTCCAGCACGTACAGACGCGTGACATGCAATAGTCGCAAGCAAACGGTCGCTCCAGGTATCTCCAGTCCCGCCTGACGCGAGTTCATCAAGCACCCTGACAAGAACCTGGCCGGCACCATCGCCACTAATCCTTACAGATAACGGTCCAGGCACACTCCTTATTATCAAACTGTTCTTGCCAAACTCCTCAAACTTCCAACCAGCCTTATTCAAATCATGTTGATGTTCTTGAACGGTAGTCATCATCCCAGGTGCCAAATCAACCGTGAGGGGCTCCAACAGAGGTTGATATTCCGATCCGTTATTATCGAAACGCTCTTTCACCATCTCGAACGTGACACGTTCATGAGCGGCATGCTGGTCGATCAGGTACAACCCTTCCGGACCTTCGGCAACAATGTATGTCTCGTGAATCTGTCCTATTACACGCAAGACAGGCAGTGTTTCGTGGGGAGTATTTCCGCTCTCGGCAATATGCGAAGCAATGTCAGTTTGCTTTTCTGTCGGCTGTTTCTGTGCGATTTTGAATAGAAGATCAGGTCGCTGAATCAAACTACCCTGGGTTGATGGCATTCCAAGTTCCCGAGTGCCTGATTGTGCCTCAGCCAGATCTACCCTGCCCAATAAGCCAAATGAAGCAGCAGCCCTGCTTGCACCGATTTCATGAATGGGTGCAGAAGCAGACAAAATTCCGCGTATGGCCCGTTGAACAATTGAGAAAACAAGATCTTCACGAAGAAACCGAACTTGTGCTTTTGAAGGGTGCACATTCGGATCAACATCATCAAGGGGAGTACGAATTCTTAGAAGCGCAAATGGAAACCTGCGTTCTGGAAGAAAACCATGGTAAGCCTGCTCGATGGCATAGGATAGTCGGCGCGATTGTATCCAGCGCCCATTCACTGAGATGGTAATGTACGTCCTGTTAGCCCTCGTCAATGATGGAGAACTGACAAGTCCATCCACTGAAAACGCGCTCGAACCATCCGGTTCCAATGAAATCATTTGATCCGCGATTTTTTGACCGTAAACGCCGGCTATCGAATCCGTCAGTTTTCCTGAGCCGGTCGTTCGAAGTCGATCGCGACTATCAGCAACAAGGCTAAAAGCTACATGCGGATTCACAAGAGCAAGTGATGCCATTATCGACTGTAGACGAGAGAGCTCTCGCCCTGCGGAGCCAAGGAATTTGAGCCGTGCCGGGGTGTTGTTGAACAAATCCGCAACTTCAATACGGGTTCCCTGAGGAGCACCAATTGTCTCCACAGACCCTGGCCTACCGAAATCCACATAGTATTTTGTTCCAGAATCGGCCCCCTTGGACATCGAGACAGCTGTTACCCGAGCTACAGATGCTATCGACGGAAGAGCTTCTCCCCTAAACCCTAAAGTCGGGATCGAGATAAGGTCGGATGATTCATCGATTTTTGAAGTGGCAAAACGCTCAAACGCTGTAGTTATTTGTTCCGATGGTATGCCCGTCCCGTTATCGATCACAATGATCGACTTAACGCCTCCTCCCACTACCTGGACATCCACCCGCGTAGAACCCGCATCAAGTGAATTCTCCACAAGTTCTTTGACGACCGAAGCAGGACGCTCTATCACCTCTCCTGCCGCTATGCGAGATGCTAGATCATCACTCAGAACTTTAATCTGCATCAACGTCAGTCCTCAATTCATAAACCAGCACAAAACAGAGACGCTTACTGGTGCCACTCAAAACCTATCAAAGGTTACGACACGAACTACAACCGTCGAATTCGATTTGTCAGCGTTGCGAATCCGAGCGTAGCCACAAACAATGTCGCTCCTGCGACAGCGAATGCGAGACGCACGTCATATGATGCCGCAATGAAACCCAGTGGCAATGCCCCCAAAGGCATAAGACCAAAATTCATCATGTAAACACCCATTACGCGACCGCGGTATGCTTCCTCAGTCTCCTCCAGGATCAGGGATGCATTAAGTGATCTTCTTCCAGAGTCACCAATTCCGATCACAACCATGATAAAGGCTGCTGTCACATAGGACGTTGTTGCAGACGCGAGCAAGATCGCTAATCCTGATATCAAAGTGGTACCCAACAAAAACCAGCCACGGTGGCTGGTTTTTGAAAGTCCTGCAATTACGAGTGAACCAAATAAGGCTCCCACTCCGATCATGCTCATAAGCAGACCCAAGGCTTCAACTTCCATATGGAAGACCTCTTCAATCTGTACGGGCATCAGAGTCCGAAACGGCATAGCGAGTAGCGCTGTGGACAACGACATCAGCAACAGCATTAGCACAGTACGATTCCGACGTGTATAAATAATCCCCTGTTTCACATCGCCCCACATACGCCTGCCAGCTTTACGTATCGGAACCACGTAAGGAACGAATCCCATAAACACTATTGCACTGGCAATAAGTACGGAGATAACGTAATAAGTCGCAGCAGCTCCGCCAAACCCGTAAATCAGGCCCCCAATACCAGGAGCAGCAACTGTCATAAGTGACATTCCCGAGGAATTCAGTGCCACCGCGTTGGTCAGTTGATTCTCATCAACTAACTGACCGATAATTGCCTGACGGGCCGGCATCAGAAATGCCCACAACGCTCCTTGCCCGATCGCGGCCAAAACAAGATGAAAAACAGTCACCGTATTTGTGGAAATCGAGACCGCCATGAATAGCGTGATCACGAGCATTCCAAGTTGACAGACCTGAATGATCCGTTTCCTTGCATATCTGTCCGCTACCGCACCACCATATAACGACAACAACAAGATCGGCGGAGCAAATCCAGCGCCGACCACCACAACTGCGATAGGGGACTTCGTAAGCTCCCAGGCCAGATAACCTCGAGCCAACATCTGAACGTTTACTCCTGCCATAAGCAAAAGCATCCCGAACCATAGAGACCGGAAATCTGAGTTCCCAAGGGATGAAAAAGTCCGTGCCGCCAAACGGCTGGATCTTTTTTCATCAACAGTAGGAATACTCAAGAGTAATGATCCGCAGTTTGCAAAAAGACCATTTGACTTTCTACAGCCATAAGATACAACCAGCCAATCAATTTTGATTATTTTGCACAGGTACTGGTCATCAGAAAAAAACTCTGACGAATATGTGCCACCAGATTTATTTTATCCGTCTGAGATTAGGCAAAAGGAAAACTGCCAGAACCGAAAAACCAATTAATAAGACAGCTATGATGCCCACAGCCTGCTGACCACCAAACTCCTCCATGGACCAGCCTAGAGGATACATTCCGAGAGGCATCAGACCATATGTCATCATCAGAACGCTCATAACCCGAGATCTATATTCATCAGCAGAGTTTTCCATCATCACGCTCTGGCCAAGTGCCCAGCGGGCTTGTTCACCAATACCAGTACCAACCATTGCTATTACGCCCGCCAGGAAAACCGGGAACCCGGATATCAGCGCCAAAGACAGTCCCGCAATGAGCGCTCCTCCTATTAAAACCCAACCCCGGTGATGGCCCTCTCTAAGATTCGCAATCGAAATTGATCCGATCAAAGCACCAAGGCCTGTGGCAGTTAACAAAATCCCAACCTCTGAACCAGCAGAGCCATAAACGTCCTTCGCGTATGCAGGAACAAGCATTCTGAACGGCATCGCAAGTAAAGCTACTACGATGCTGTATATCATCAACTGAAGTAGCAGCTTATTACTGCCGATATATTTAAACCCAGCGAAAATATTACTCATAACGCTGTCTTTTATAGATTTCCCAGATGGGTACATCTTAGGCACCAGACTTGTGAAAACAACAGCACCGACCATCACAGTACAGACCGCAAAGTAAACAACTTCTGCGCCAATAAACTGGTACATGAATCCGGCAATGGCCGGTGCGACCAGAGACATGATGCTCATCGCCATAGCGTTCAAAGCGAACGCGTTTGCCAATTGGTGTTTCTTTACCAGGGAGGGTATCGCAGCCTGTCGAGCTGGCATCATGAAAGCAAACATCGCTCCTTGCACCATCGAAACAGCAAACAGATGTTGCCACACTACGATGTCGAACAAAACCAAAATGCCTACTAAACCAGCCAAGAGCCCATTCACCAATTGTGCAATTTGGATAATCGAACGACGTTCCATTCGGTCGCCCAATACCCCACCAAACAAAGACACCACCAGAAGGCTAGGAGCGAAACCCATGCCCACGAAGCCGGTGATCGTATAATCTCCCGTCAAATCGTAAACAAGTATTCCACGGGCCACCATTTGCATCTGGATGCCCCACATGGAAAAGACCATCCCAAACCACAACAGTCTAAAGTTGCGATTCTCCAAAGACTCAAACGTGTGAGAAAGCAGATGAGTCGGATTAATTTTTCCAAGTAAACTCAACAACCTGAGCCTGCGTGGTTGAGACGACTCAGTCGCGTTTTGATCAGGATTTGCACGATCTTGGACTTCCAACTGGGGCAATGTTTTATTTTTCGCCACACACAGAATACGCGAGAGCCGAATTGGCTAACAAAAGGGAATAAGTAAATAGATATGACAGGTTTTGAAGAATACTCCTCAATTGTCGCTTCAGGTGCTATTTGCCTACCAAAAACACCTCCAGTGCTGATCTCACCCATATAATCTGTGTTTCGCACACACAGAACATAAAATCCGAATGTTTAATCAACGATGCCCACACTGACTGCACCTACGATAGATGACATACGCGAAGCAAGAATGACCGCCGGTAAACATATCCTGCGGACACCACTTAGACGCTACCCGATTCTTTCTGAACTATTAGATGCTGATGTCTGGGTCAAGCACGAAAACTTCCAACTTCTAGGATCGTTCAAGGTCCGTGGTGGAATCAATCTCGTGTCACAAACTTCTCACACCGACAGAGCGAGGGGATTTGTCACAGCGTCTTCGGGTAACCATGGTCAATCCATCGCTTATGCATCTCGAGCTTTTGATGCGCCATGCACAATTGTGCTTCCCGAAGGCGCTAACCCAGTGAAAGCAGGATCAATAACCGCAATGGGGGCAAAACTCATTTTCCATGGCGATGTTGTTGAACGCTCCAGAGAACGGGCTGAAGAGTTAGCAAAAGACGAGGGTATGCGATTCGTCTGCCCTGCAAATGAACCAGCGCTCATTGCCGGAGTGGGAACATATTCTCTAGAAATCCATGACGACTTGGATCAAATCGACGTCCTCGTCGTCCCCGTTGGCGCCGGATCAGGCGCTTCTGGTGCATGCATAGTTACCGATGCAGTGTCTCCATCCACACGGGTAATAGGTGTTCAATCGTCCAGCGCTCCCGCCGCCTTCCACGCCTGGCGTTCTGGTCGATTCGAAGTGTACCCAATGTCGACGACAGCTGAAGGATTAGCAACTGAATCTGCCTACCCGCTACCAATAGGAATCCTTCGGGAAAAGTTAACCGAATTCCTCTTAGTTCAAGATTCAGAAATCACTGCGGCGATAAAACACTACGTTCACGCTACAAGATCACTTGTAGAACACGCAGGTGCAGCGTCTCTTGCTGCTGCTATCAACATCAAAGCCTCACTAAAAGGAAAACGAGTCGTATTGGTCGCCAGCGGAGGGAATATCACAACCGACCAACTCAAAGCAGTACTCACATAGGTTAGCTAGCGGAAGATTGGCCATCTCCGATAGTCTTAATTTCCTGCTCGATAACGTGAACTCTCGTGTAATCCTCACGATACATAGCAAATGCCCTATCGAGGTAAAGTTGCGCGCGCTTAGCAGAATCAGCTCGACCATCAGCAGCGGCTTCGATCATTAAGTCAATTCGTCGATTCTCGGGGACATGTTTAGCAATAGATCGAATCTTCGCTTCACTCTCAAGCGCACCGGCCGTATCGCCACCGCTAGATTCATACTGAAAACGCCCCATAAGGGTAGTCAGTTCAGTTAATAAGTCTGGCTCAGACATCATGCTGTACATGACATCGTTAACATCGGTGACTTTGGTATCAGCGGTGCCACCTGATTCACGATCATCAGCATCAGTACCCGGCCATACGGCATTGGGATCAGCAACCCCAATGCCCAACTTCTCACACTGCTCAGAATATTCCCCCGAAATATCAGCAACAACTGCCATAAGCGAGGTAATGTCACCAAGATCCACCACTCCACCAAATAACAAATCGTCGCCGCGACTCGTAGCGGTTTCGCGTAGCCAAGATTCCGAGGGTACAGACTCAGGAGCTGGCGGGAATGAAAACGACGACATATCCCCAGAGCCTAGTTGCTCTACCTGACCAGCAAGAAACGGAGGAACGTACTTGCTTATATCTACTAATATCGGAAGGATCACTACATACGACGCGCCAACCCGGTCAGGATTTGCTCCATCACGAAAGTAGATCAACGCATGCCCCTTAGGACTTGCAGAGTCGCCTATATGGTATTCCAATGTCATGAGCGCAGATTAGACCCCGACATACTGTAGCGGTGTCGAGTTTACGGTCGAGGGCAATTAATATCATAATCATACTTCTGAAATTCAAGTAGCATCACTGTTACACCGGTCACAAATCGATCCGATAGAAGTTATTGTGACTTAATGGAGCAGCACGACGAACATCTACAGCCTGACGACAAAGCAATTCGTATTTCGCCTTCCTCCCGAAGGTGCGCATAAAGTAGCTGAATTAGCTCTGTCAATTCCTCTGTTATGGAATGCGTTTCGTTTAACGAATGGCGCTGGAAACAACAAACTAAAAACCCATGTGGCAGGGCTCACCCTGCCTACTCCAATAGGTATGGCTGCGGGATTCGACAAAGACTGCAATGTCCTAAAGTCCTTATTGAACCTGGGTTTTGGATTTGTAACAGGCGGAACGATCACTTTGGCTTCAAGGCCCGGCAATCCGAAGCCGCGAGTTATCAGACTGCCCGATCAAAAAGCCCTCGTTAATTCCATGGGATTCCCTGGACGAGGTCTAGAACCAGCCATCAAACGGTTACAACGATCTCAACCGTATAAAAACCGTATTTTCGTAAGCATTGCAGGAACAATCGAAGATGAAATTTTCGATTGCTTCAACCGGGCGCAATCGGTAGCTGGAGGAATAGAACTCAATATAAGTAGTCCCAACACTGTTGGTCTAAGAACATTTCATGAGACAGGCAGGCTGCGAGGGTTGATCGAAGGCCTAACAGCCGAAAAAACGGTTCCGTTGTTCGTAAAATTACCGCCGTGGTCTCGAGACGACGATAATCGTAGACAAATATTGAAATTAGCAGAAACTGCAATCGATGCTGGAGTTGACGGACTGATCGTGGCAAATACCCGCCCGGTAGAAAGTAGTCGTTTAAAAGTTGGTCGAGGTGGATTGAGTGGGAAACCTTTATTTGAAAACACTGAGTTGATGATCGCTGACGTACAAGCGCTGGTACACGATGAGATAGCGATTATTGCCTGCGGAGGAGTCTCAACATCTACCCACGTTTGGAAACTCCTTGCTTCCGGTGCCAGCGCAGTGCAGTTATACACATCATTCATTTACGAAGGCCCTGGTCTCCCAGCGCGATTAAATAAAGGACTCGCAAAGCTTATGGGCGCCGCTGGCATAACCACGGTTGAGGAAATCTCCGGTACCCCGCCAACCATCAAATAACGCTTTAACTAGTTTTTGAATCCATTAGGGCCAACACTTCTGTTTTAGATCCCATCGCCTCTTGAGCACCATCCCTGGATACGCAGATAGCACCTGATGCCATCCCAAGCAACGCAGCGTCAAGCAACTCCATACCTGATGCTAGACCAACGCCTAACCCTCCGTTGAACGCATCACCCGCCGCCACACTGGCAACAACCTGGACGACAAAAGGATCTAAAAATTCAGATATGCCATCAGATTCAACCCAAGCACCTTGATCGCCAAGTGTAACGATCACCGTTTCTATACCTACGTTACGAATAGCTACAGCAGCGGATCTGGCGGAAACGGCATCTGTTATATCGATACCTGACATCGCAGAAGCCTCTCCCTGATTTGGAGTAAGCACAGTAACTGAATCATAAAACCCATCGGGTACATCACGAACAGGGGCTGGATCAAGGACAACCACTACACCAGCCTTTACCGCAGCATCGATTGATGCCTTGGTAGCAGGCAGAGGAATCTCTTGCTGGCACAGCAGCACTCCAGCTGTAGAAAGAGCTCCCTCAACATCAGACGACTGCTGCCGATCACACAACCCATTTGCACCATAAACCGGATTCACATGGTTCTCACCATCTGGAAGAATAAATATCGCAGCTATACCCGAAGCAATTCCATCAGTTTTACTCAACAACGAAATATCAATGTCCTCACTTTTCAAAAAACCTGCCATCTGCTCACCAAAACCATCATCACCAACACGTCCAACCATTTTTACTGAGCCAGGGCTTTCAGCAATCCGCGCTGCTGCAACTGCTTGATTACCTCCTTTTCCACCGGGAGTAGTATAGAAACGTGTTCCTTCTGCCGTTTCCCCTGGTCCGGCCAACCTAGGCGTTTCAACAATCAAATCCATGTTTAATCCACCGAGCACAATTACGTCTTTCAAGAAATCCCACCTGGTAATACAAAAGCTAAATATTTAAGTTGGCAGATCCATTTGGCGGTCCAAATCTATCAACCGCAGCTAACGCTCGAAGGAATTGAGCCAAACCACCATTCTCGGGACTCCCGATCAATTGATCAGAAGATTGAATCGCATCATCATGGCCTCCTTCAATGGCTACCCCTAAACCTGCCCACTCGATCATAGATTGATCACCTTTACCATCACCAACAGCAATCACATCAGTTCGATCAATCCCGAGTGATTGCGCCAAATGTGCGACAGCTAAATCTTTACCAGCCCCGATCGACTGTATTTCGCAGAACATTGGCAAGGAGTGCGTCACCAACGCTGATCCGTCTAACTCAGAGCTGAGTTGAACGGCAAGAGGTCCTACAACATCAGGGTCCCCGACGCCAACGATCGCCGTAGGCATTCGAACAGCCATCGACATAAGTGAATCAATATCGTGGATGTCGATACCCATTCTTTGCCCATAGCCATCGGTCCACTCGCTACGCTGCTCAACCCATACTTCGTCACCCAAAAACATCATCACTTCTGAAACCACTGAAGTCAGCCGCTCTATGGATTGTCTAGCAATCTTCTCATCAAGACGAATATGACGTATCACTGACTTAGAAAATTGGTCAAACGTCATAGCACCCTGAAAGCAAACAACAGGACCACGGGCACCAGATTGTTCAGCCACCCTTAAAGCCGGAACCAACGTTCTGCCAGTAGCGATGGATACAGTGGCGCCCATTAACTGAACGCGTGATATGGAATCAACTAGCTCTGGTCGCACAACTCGATCTTCACCAATCATTGTTCCATCAATATCAAGTGCCACCAACGAATAAGTTCCGATATCGTCTTCCCCTGCTAAATCCGACATCAAACGTGTCGTTAAATGAAAATCAATGTACCCAGATTAAATAATATTATCGATCTTTTACTCGTTCTTCGTAGCATCATTTCATATCCTCTGGAATAACCCATTGAGATCAAAACTAATCAGGGCTTGGGGAGCTGCGCAAGAATGAAGGCCACATCAATAACGTCAAAGTCGTCAATGCAAATCCAACGAGCGCCATTGCCGTCACCGCACTATTCGCACCCCACATCAAAGCTAGACCGCCAACTATCAATGCCCCGAATGGACCTGTGCCGATTGCTGCGGCCAAAACTCCAAGAACCCGCCCTCTGATCTCCATCGGTGTAGATGTAATGACAATAATGCTCTGCATCGTCGCGAAACCAGACACTGCGAAACCACCGATAAACATGATTGGTAGTGCCATCCAAAATGAAGGAGATAACGAAAACAGAAATATCGCTGCAAGAAACCCGATCGACCCGGCGGCGTAAACACGGGTATAGCCAGAAGAACGGGCTTTTAAGGCAATCGTCAGGGATCCGATAGTTGCACCCATTCCTTCTGAAGCCAGGAGGGCCCCGATCAACAATGGTCCAATTTTCAGTGTTTCAGCCCCAATAACCGGAACCATGTGCTGATAAGGAAATCCAAAAGTATTAAGTACGACAGTGATAATAATTGTGACGATGATGATACGGTCAGCCCGGACATGTCTCAGGCCTTCAGAGAGATTAGCAAAATAACCTGAACGGGGGCCTGACTTGTACAAAGGTGCAACATAAGGCATAGAGAAAGCTAGTACCGCCCCCGTTCCGAACAGAATTGCTCCTGAAAAATAAGCTGCCTGCACTCCAAGTGTCGCCAGGAAAGCGCCAGCACCAAGAGGTCCGATCACACGTGAAAAATTACTAGTCGCCATATCTATACCGATAGCGGTGGAAATGCCCTCTGCACCGACCACATCGCCAATCATAGCCCTGCGCACAGGGAAATCAGTTGACCACATAACTCCAGCCACTGTAGCGCCAACACAGATATGCCACAGCTCTATTTGGCCAACGACAACTAAGAAGCCCATGATGCTATAAACACATGCAAGCGTTGCCATTCCCGAACCCATCAATATCTTGCGATTCATACGATCAGAAATCAAACCAACGAATGGACCAAAAATAAACATCGGAACCATCCGCAAGAAACCAACTACTGCCACCCAAAACGGTGAGCCCGTCAGTTCGAAAACGAAAATACCTAAAGCAACGGTTTCCATCCAACGCATCGTCGTGGAGGCTATGCCAATGCCCCAAAGACGACGATAAGAAGGGTTAGATATGATCAATCTAAACCGCTGACCTGATCGTTTCTGTTGCGGGCCTATATTATCGATCAACTTGAGGCAAGTTTCGGTGGAGAGTTACTTAAATCTTCGCTGAAAGTCTGGGGTGCATTCAAGCTAGAACCACCATAATTTGGATCCCAAATACCAACTTCCGACTCCCGTGCTTGCAGTTCCATTTGTTTCAGATAATTGTCGTACCTGACATTAGGCAACTCGGTTTCAATCGTCCCCAGCCCATTCAACATCAACGCTGCATTAATCATGATATTTTCGAAGAAAACATATCGTAAAAGATGGCCTTGAGAATCAATTTCTAGCTGATCGGCCTCAAGCATTACCGATTTCCCTCCTATCCAACTCTGGCTAACCTCTCGCGAAAAGTTGTAAAAAGGGTTTCCAAAATCCGGAGTCTTAATACCAATAAGGCGAACGATCTGTTCTCCTTGACCAGCGTCGATGATGATCGTACGACCATCAATTACGCGGAGAACATTGGCTGCGATCCGCTCAGGCTGTACTTGTCGGTCCTGTTGAGACCCTCCAAACAGCGGGCCTATTATTCCAAGGGTCATTGAAGCCAAAATCACCAGGGAAACCATCACAATCACAGCCTTCCAAACAATCCCTCTCGGATCTGCGCCTCCCTCATCTCGTCCTGATTCATAACCGTCCCAGGAACGTTCAATATCTCTTTGAGATGGACCATGTACATCATCTGTAATGTTTTCAGGTTCACTATCTTTAGTATCGTCTGGCAAGTGATGCGTCATATTTTTCTGAAAATTATTAGCTATTGATCGAACAAGCGTAATTGTCCATCGGTGCATCGTGGTTCTGCAATTGATATTGGGATGATCAGATTAGGGGAATCATTTTTATATGAGTTAACTGCGGTAGAAACCGGATGAGCTCGTAACAAGTCTTCTGATGCTGGAATCAACATAGACTGCAAACGATCTGGCTCAGTAATCGCAGGTTCAAGCCAGATGGGGAGAGATTGATTATCAAGGATCACGGGCATTCGATCATGTATTGATGACATAAACGCATTTGACGATGTTGTGACTATGGCACATGACTCAATTGTTTCACCGTGCTTGTCTACCCAAGAGTCGTACAAAGCAGCGAATTGAAAAATTTCCCCTTCTTTGGGAGTAATATACATCGGCTGTTTAGCACCATCGGCTTTCTTCCACTCAAAAAATCCGTTCGCCAGAACAATTCCTCTCTTACGTTCTAACGGATACCTCCAGATTGCAGATTCCGTAACCCGATCATCTCGAGCATTGAAAGTATTTCGGAAGATTTTTTCAGTTTTGGACCAATTGGGAATAAGTCCCCAGCGCATTGGTTTCGCAACAGGCGCTCCACTTTTGTTAATGACAACCACAACATCCTGACTGGGCCGAATATTAAATCTACTGCGGAGATCTGGACGCCGGTCGATCAATTCGCCAACAACAGCGCGCCACTTAAGCCCTGCCGCCAAGCGGTATGGATATTCCTCCAGCTGCACGTAAACAAAAGCGCCACACATCCAATCAGTTTACGCCTGACTCTTCGAGACCCTATGAGCTAAATGCAGCGTCTCTCCATGAGTACAGAGGTTCCCAATCGATTACATCCTTAACGTTCTGGGTTGAAATGGGAGCTTCAAAATCCTCAAATTCTTTTTTCAGTGGGACGTGAGGGTATACCGTTTTAATAGCCTCCATCGTTGGAAAGTTGATCATCGTATCCTTAGCGTTGAGGAAAAATCGGTGATGCCCATTCCAATTTTCGTTGACCACCGCTTTGACGCATGCACGGGCAGCATCTCGGATATGTAAATAAGTCCAAAACCCTTGACAGCGTACCCACGGATCGCCGATCGGGTTCGCCTGCAAATATCTAAAGTAAGCATCGTCCCACATGCCATTAAACCGCATGCTCGCTATAGCCATCCATGGTGAACGACGAGAGAAAGCTTCACCGATCTCTTCGCCTAACCACTTGGCGATCGAGTACGGGTCTTCAGATCTGGTATAAACATTTTCATCCAACGGAAAGTACTCGGGCGGTTTCACCTCTTTCGGCTCCCAGCGTGCAGCAGTTCCCATCGCACCTACGGCATTGTAGGAAGAACCTAAAGCTACCCGCCTTACCTTTAGTTGCTCGGCGGCTCGACATACATTCCACATAGACATGGTGTTGGTACGTACAACATCCTCTTCCACATAATGTGCCGCACTGGGACGAGAAGCCAGTGAAATCACCCCATCACATCCATCCATAGCAGAAACTACCTGGCCGTAATCCGATATCTCGACTTCAAAAAAAGTCGGAATCTCCGGCCAATTTTCCCGCATTCCTATAGCAGCATCGGCGTTGGCCATCTGTCCCGTCGTACCGCTGTGACCGAGATTACTAGTCATACGAAATTTATCTGCATTGACCACCTCATGATCAAGCTTGTAAAGCTCGTCAATCACATAGTGCCCAACAATCCCGGATCCACCGGTCACCAGTACTTTCATATTTTTATACCCTAATTATTAAAGTTCATTCCTGTTTCGGGCTAAACGCGAGTCGAGCCCGCTTTCACGAGCTCGCCTCAATTTACAGTTTCTAGGAATTTTTTGTGACTTAAACCGGCATTTTTCGACCGGTCTTTTTGCGACCATACTCTGCCCATTCCTTTGTCGCACCCATCATCTTTACGCCCAAAACGTCTAACGAATAGTCAACACGCTGCTCCATGGTCATATCATCGTCAGCCCAACTGGAATAGAAACCAATACCGTTATTGTCTAAAGCTGTCTTGATCTGGTCACGAGCATCATCCATAACTTGAGGATAGGGAGGGTCATGGGCATCAGGGTCCATGAATGACATTCCCATATCTCCCGGACCCCATTCAGCAAAAGCAATCCCAGGCACTGCCGCTATGTCATCCACATTGGCGAGACAGTGACGATCTTCGATCTTCAGTCCTAAAATTAACTCACCGTCAGGGTTAAGAGGCCACGGATCTGCGACTTTTGCATATTCGGATCCCGTCAAGCCCCAAATCTCGTTGGCTGGCCTCTGCCCTCCCGCACCACGCAGGCCCTCACCTATAACGTCCCTACTCAAAGATTGGAACGGATAACGAGTAATTTGCACAAATGCCTTGACTGATTCGGCAGTGCGCGTGTGAGTGTGGAGAATTCCATGGACACCTGCGCTCAATACATGACGGGCCTGCCAAGCGTTGTATCGCACTTCTTCGGGTGAAATGGCGTTTGATGGAAGCGTGCAAAGAACAGTTGGAGTGAGATGCCCGCTGGGGGTAGGACCTCCGTCTTTCAAACCTCTCATATAGTTAGTAAGACCCACTGTGTCAAAGGGATGATGCTCGAAATCCATCATAAGCATATCCGCCCAGGTTTGCGAATCCTCAAGACCAGCTTCGTAACTGAGCTCAGAGGGATGCGTCGTGTAATACGGCTGACCCTGTTCGAGTAACTCAATGCATTTGTTAATTCGTTTAGCCATTTTAAACTCCTGATTTAATCACTTGTTAGACGCCAATTAATATTCAGCTCACCAGTTATGCCGCGAAACCAGTCAATCACTTCAGGGTGATACGGTATCCCTTTTTCATTACGCTCGATTTCTTCCTCATGCTCCGGCAAACCGGCGTACAGAACACGATCAGCGCCTGGAATAGGCGGGGTTTCGCGTATCTCTTTCATGTAAGTATCCATATCGTCCTTGAAACCCTCAAGGTCGGTAAACGCCTCTATGTTATAGGCAATGAAATGGTGCGCCGCTCCCCCCTCACGATTAGGGCCAGCGCCAGTCGCTCCCAGTAAGCCACACATTATCTCAACCCAGATACCAAGGCTAGATCCTTTGTGTGAACCATTCTCACGAGTTCCACCAGACGGAAGCATGAAATAATTTTCTGGAACCTCACTCTCTTCAGTAATTGGAACGCCATCCTCCCCAGTAATCCATCCCGGTGCTACCGGAACACCAAGACGTTTTGCCAATACAATTTTATTGCCTGCTACCGAACTCATAGAAGCATCAAATATAAACGGAGCTTCATGCCGGGTAGGAATCGCTATCGCTATTGGGTTCAGCCCAAACATCGGCTTCGATCCATCTACAGGAACGACATTCATTCCACCCGAGGTCATGGCCAATCCAATCATGTCATGATCAATCGCCATTGCAGCATGATATGCGGCCGCACCAAAGTGACGACCATTATTCGCTGTAATCGTCCCAATGCCATAAATCTTGGCGCGTTCAATTGCCATTTCCATCGCCATTGGACCGACCACCAAACCATGTCCACCATCGCAATCCAAAGTAGCTGCAGCGGGCATCTCACGAACAATTTTCGGGTTAGGCGTGGGATTAATCCCGCCTTCCCCAAAAGATTTGACATAGTTACGCAACATATTAGAAACGCCGTGTGTCTCGATGCCTCTAATATCCGCATAAACAAGAACATCTGACGCTACTTCAGCTTCATCTGGAGGCATGCCCATTTTCGAAAATATATCAACTACCGTCGCATGCATATCATCTTTATTGACGTGGACTGCCTCGTCGCTGGGTACGTGAAAGCGTTCAAGCAAAACTTTGTGTTCCTTGCTGAAAATTGTTCAATATCAACGGTGATAAAACACCACGATAATTAGTAATGGGTACATAAAACGGACGGAGTATACATCCCCCTTGTAGACGATCGTTGCCCATTAGGGTTACATTGCGTTTCGATATTCCGCTGCAGTTGTAATGGATCTGCTCTCTAGTAACAAACCGAAATCATCATTACCACTGTAGGAATGAACCCAAACCGTATACCTTCGAACACGGAGAATTTGAGATGCCCAAAGGCCTTACAACAGTCTTTACGGAACCGGGAAAACCATTTGAGTTGGAATCACTTCCCACGCCAGAAATTGAACCAGGTGGGATATTGGTCAAAAACACTGATGCTGTGATTTGCGGATCGGACTTACATGCTTGGCGAGGTGATGGAGATGGCCCTCCTTTGTCCAAACGACGCGTAGTCGGACACGAGTTCACCGGTATTGTCCATTCACTAGGAAAAGGAATCAACACAGACTCCCTACGGCGTCCGCTAAATGAGGGCGACAGAGTTGCATTTCCGTTCTTCTTCCCATGCCACCGTTGCTATCACTGCATTCGTGGTGAACACCACGCCTGTACATTCAGGCAAAGACGAAACATGGTTGGACTCGACGAATACCCGTACTGCAACGGAGGAATGGCAGAATACTTTTATCTCGAACCCGGACACTATGCATACAAGGTTCCTGATGAACTTCCAAGTGAGGCGGTGCCGGCAGTCAACTGTGCTCTAGCTCAAGTTTTGTTCGGACTTGAACGTGTAGGTGTTGCATTTGGAGATACAGTCGTAATCCAAGGTGCTGGAGGCTTAGGAATTTACGCTACAGCCGTGGCTGCTGAACGAGGCGCAAGTCAGGTAATAGTGATTGATGGACAGCAAAACCGCCTAGACCGAGCAATGAAATGCGGCGCTACATCCACGATATCAATGGCAGAGTATAAGACAGCAGAATCACGAGTCGAGCGCGTTCGAGAACTTACCCATGGAATCGGGGCCGATATCGTAGTAGAAGTAGTTGGTGTCGCTGAAGCCACTTATGAGGGGCTCGATATGGTGCGGATCAACGGAACCTACCTCGACATTGGAAACATCGGAGGGGGCAGGTTAGACATTCCAGCTGGAAAGATAATCGGCAATCAGACCAAGTGGGTTGGAACAGTCCATTACAACCCGTGGATAATCGAAGCAGCGCTGCAATTTCTAGTAAAAACCAAAAATCAATATCAGTTGATGGATGTTATTTCAGATCACTTCCCGCTCGAAAAAATCAACGAAGCTTTCGAATTTGCAGAGTGGCAAGGGAAAGAACAAGGAACACAAGCTCAGCGAGTTGCCCTCAGCATATAGTGCAAAAGATGCCAGTAACTAAACACGACAAACATCAAACTTTGAATTGTTCTCTTAATTCGCTGAATATCTGTTTTGTCTGGATGGTTCCCAGGGCAAGGGTGCTAGAAACATTCATCATCTGATAGCCCTCACCTATCCACCTACGACAGTCTTCAACATCACCAAACGTAGTAGAAAGATACTTCCCGCTACCTTTAATTCGCTGGGCAACGTCAGTCATTATGTTCTCTACCTTTGAATTGTGAATATCACCATTAACCCCTAGAGATGCAGACAGGTCAGTAGGACCAACGAGTAACACCTCGTATCCCGGAACCGCAAGGATTTCATCAAGGTTTTCGTAAGCTTCAACGCTCTCCATCTGGAGCATGAGAATTGTCTCATCATTCGCATTATCGATAATGTCCTGAGCAGAAACGCCCAAATATCCGGCGAAAAAAGGAGCAATACCCCGCTGCCCAAGCGGAGGATATTTCGCCCATTTGACTGCATTCTTGGCATCTTCAGGTGTATCGATTTGCGGAACCATTACGCCCACAGCTCCAACGTCATAGGCTTTCTTAATGTCGCCAGGATTGTTGTAAGGGACACGTATGACCGGGGCGCTACCATTTTCACGACCTTGAACACATATAGTTCCGACCGACTCGGTACCCACCGGCTGATGTTCCTGATCAATCCATACCCAATCTGCCCCAGTCTGGTAAATCGATTGAGCTACAAACGGCTCTCTGGTGAACATACCTGTACCGAGAACTGGGTTTCCAGATGCTAATTTTTGTCGGACATCACTTGGATACATAATTGAAAATCTCTGACTTGTAGTATTGGAATATGAACATTGCGCATATTACATCTGATCACTCGCCCGGCAACTGTCTAGACGCGGCATTAACTACATCACCGCGGTGAACCAAAACCTATAGCGGCAGAGTTATTGAAATACCAAGAGAGACGTAAGTAATTAAATTTTGGCTTGAATCTGATGTTCAGAATTCAGTATGGCGCACGAGCAATATCTACCCTGTTCTGGTGAACACCCCTGTGCAGATCCGACTTCCCAACGTTTATTTGATCTTTGTTCATTGACGGTAGAGCCTATTTTTCGGGATTAGATTACGAATCTTGATCGTGCATGTTCATAAAATAAGCTAAATCCATACATTACTGTTTCTTTATGTGCAGTTATTTGGTGTATTACTATAATTTCGCGTTGAATTTGCTATTAGGAAAGGTCTCTGATGAGTCAAAAGTCAGGTGAAATCTACTTTATGAGGGAGCGAGAATTTCTTGAAGATGGGTTCACTAGATTGGTGAAAGTCGGACTTGTCAATGAATCCAAGACACGCGACTCATACGTTAGACGAAAGGATCATCAGACAGGAAACCCGCGCCGACTGGTAATTTCGAATGACTTAATAGTGAAAACTCATTCCGTTTCAAGGGTGGAAAGTCAACTCCACAAACGATTCGCTACCAAATGGATTCATGGTGAATGGTTCAAATTTGATAACGATCAAGAGCTTATATCAGCAGTTTCACTTGCTAGAGAACTCTCGGAAGAGATGGCAGTCTTTCAACCGATTTTTGAACGTTATGAGGAATTACAGAAAACCCCCCATGTCGTCGATACAACCGTAGTGCCATCCCCCAAGGCAGTCGAAATCGCGAAAACCCGAAAAATTTCTAAATGGAAAATGAATCAGTGTGACGAAATGCTGAAGACTATAGTCGATCAGTTCTGGGTTGCTTCGGATTCAGAAGTTGATCTTGACGGCGTTGTTGAGATTGTGATTAGGTCCCAAACAAGAAAATTTGAAAAAGAAGATTTCAAAAAAGACTGGCCAGATTTGTATAAAAAATATACTCAGATAAATAGCACGTTACGTTCTTCTTTTCGGATCGGAGTAGGTGCTACAAAACCTGATGATGATTCCGAAACTTCAACTAATGAATTCATTGTCGAGTTAAACAAGATTCAAGCTGAAATCGATGAAATACCTGTGCCTAACAGTGCTCGTTTGCTTATAAAGCCATACCAAAAGTTGCTCGGTCTTAAGGCTCAGGTTGAATGGGATTACGATTACTCTCAAGCCCAACTGGGCATAGAATGCGACACTAATTATAGGCTGGAAGGATTAGGTACATGGAGACGTGAATGGAAAGATGAAACCTCACCAGTTGACCAGTCGACTTTAAAAACTGAACAGAAAAATATTTACGACAGATACCAATCTAAAAAACCAGATAGACAGATTATGTTTTACAACGGTCAGCAAGTCAAAAAGGGGACCCGAGAAGTGCCTGAATTTGCCGATTCGTAAAAAGCCTCCAAAACAGCAGTGTTAGCAAGACCGTCTTCAGCCGGAAACTCTGGTTTCTTCCCAGTAAGAACACACTCTGTAAACTCGTCCAACTGAACGAGGAATCGATTCGGTGCCTGTACGGCGATCACCTGATCGTCTTGGCTAGTTCGTCCATCACCCTTTTTGATCACGATGGGTCCCGAGTCGTCGAACATATTTGGAATTTCTATTCGGCCCGCGGAACCATGAATGGTTATAAAACAACGAAATGGCTGTTGCATATTCGTGGTTATATTTCCAATTGCGCCATTATCGAATTTCATCGTTCCAGCAAACGTCGTATCGACCCCCCAGTTCCCTGAGTCGTGGGAGTATCCGATGACATGTATGGGTTCCGCGGACATGACAAACCTAATAGCGTAAACAGCGTAACTCCCCGCATCCCTAAGTGCTCCACCCGCCAACGCTTTGGAAAACCGAATGTTCCCGTCGGGCTCTGTGACATTAAAGCAAAGTGCACTGTCAACCGTTTGAATCTCGCCAATCGCCCCTTCAGCTACCAGTTGTCGCGCCTTTCGCAGATGAGGGTTCCAGCGATGGGTAAATGCCTCAACCAAAACAACATTATTTGCATTGGCCGCATCGATCATCCGCTGACATTCTTCGGCCGAGACAGCCAAAGGCTTCTCACATAAAACATGCTTACCAGCTTCAGCCGCTCTAACAGTCCACTCACAGTGCATGCTGTTTGGGAGTGAATTGATAATTGCGTCAATGTCTGGATCCATTAGTTGCTCTGCATACGATCCATACCACCTGTCAATATTGTGCGTTTGCGCTATTTGCTTGGCTTTTTCAATCGTTCGAGATGAAATCGAAACAATCTCGGAGGTTTTTGACTCTCTTGATGCAGGCAGATGAGCATTGAGTCCAATCTGTGCGGTAGAAAGCAATCCATAACGAACAATATGGTGGGCCATGTGTTATCTCCAGCAAGAGAGCTAAGTGGATGAGAGACTGGGTGATAGATGAATGTGATTGATAATGATAACGAGAATTTAAAACGTATCTTAGAAACACAACTGCTTTCTGGCTCTTGATCTACTAAAGCGATTTCCTTACGCTCGAATATAGAAAACGGATATAGATACTACGTATATGCCCCCAGGAACTTCGACAGGAGATTAGATGCTCAACAGAGTATTTTTTGTGATGACGATTCTGCTCAGCACAGTATTGGGACTTAGCTGTGCATCTGAAGTTTCCTACGAACAACTTAGCTTTCACAACAATGTTGTATTTTATCTCTCGCCGGTTACTCAAGAACAGGCCCAAAAAGTGGTAGATCTTTACGCAAAAAATGGCTATTTCACTGAGGAATCCAAGGGCAAGATCCAGCTAAAGAAAGAATCTGGAGCCTATGAAATACGCGCTGAAGCCAAAATCAAAACTTCTGACCAAGCAGCGGACTATGCGTTCCTCTCTTTTGATGATGAAAGCTTTATGGAACTCGCGTGTTTCCAAAACAAATATGCTTTACCTGATGCAAATCTAACCTATGTGATAACGGAAGGTGATGATTTTGAAAAAGTGCTACAAAGATATCCAAGTCGCTGCAATTCAAAATCGATAGGTAAAAACATCGTTTTCGGCAACAGCTCTTTTTTCTACTTGGCACCAGTTGAGCAAGACGAAGCCCTAAAAATAATGAACTACCTGATAGGAATTGAACTAATCGTCCCTAACACCAATTTTGAGTCGCAGTTAATCAACGGATCTGACCATTTAGAGTTGCGATTCCCATCGGGCGACGAACTTGCATTAGAAGGATTTTCGCAGACATTCAAGTCCATATCGTGCGGTCTGGGGAACGCAGTAGAAGATCGAGTCGATATTATTCTGGTTGATTATGTCGGCAGCCTAGAAGCGGGTGAAAAGGAGATTGCCCGCTATGCATGTGAAAACTAAACACTTCACGATAACTAAGTGATAAGACCGCCACCTTCACTCATCATCAACTTATATCTTCTAAACAGACCCCCCAGCGGTGAACTCCCGTGAGCACGTAAGTGACGCATCACGCTTGCTTCGCCACAGCCTCAATCATCGCCTGTATGTAGCCGTTTGCGAACGCACGCCCCCGATGCCCCCATTCAGTATCCAAATGCGTATGAGGCACGTGATCATCAATGAAAAAACTGTCGTAACCGTTGTCGTAATACGCCTTCATCGCACGGTACATGTCTACATGGCCAGTGTTAATAAACTCCTCATGGAAATCCTCAGGGTTGGGTGCCGAAACATTTCGGAAGTGAACGTATAGAACCTTATTCTTCTGCACCATCTCAGCTATGAAATCGTACAGAGCATCACCCTCTGAATCGAACATCTCAGAGACAGTCCCCTGGCAAAATTCGATCGCACAACTATCCGACGGGTATATGTCCAGGTACCTCCTGTAGTTGTCATACGACCGAAACAGTTGTGGAATGCCTCCTAGCTGGTCCACGGGAGGGTCACACGGATGAATTCCCAGGCGAATCCCCTCCTCTTCGGCTATCGGAGTAATGATCTTGATCCAGTATTCAAGGTTCTCCCACATCTCATCGTCCGTGTACACCCGGCCATGTGTCAGAGGCATCTTGTTAGCTTCTTCGTAGTTGAAGGCCGTCGCTACGGCACCGCCGCGTATAGTGAGCGGTGTAGAACGCCAAACCATAGAAGGCATCCAGTGATATCCAAATATGGGAATACCTGCCCGGGCAATGTTCCGCACCGTCGTGATCATGTTATCGACCTGCTCGTCACGCCTCGGCCCGTTCAACATGATGTGGTCGTAGAACTCAATCGGTACATTTTCAAGCGCCGAGAGCTTCATCCCGTAGTTCTCAACGTTCCTGCGAAGATTTACCAGGTCTTGCAACGCCCAGGTCCCGTTAAGCGAGGGCAAATGTTCAGTGCTGGGAACGATATCAACAACACCGAGTTGTTGTGCATATGTCATCGACTCTGCAGTCGGAATGATATTGCTTCCGAATCCTGGTCTCATGTTCTTCTCCTGCTCAACGGCACTGAACTAAATTCATGAAAGATGACTCTGATACAGACCCTAACATTGTGTTGACTAGATCGTTTTTGTTCCATACATGTAGCCATTCCACTCATAGTTGAGGGTTTTGGAAATTATTAATATCCACTATATGGCTTGCACGCGTTTGATGAGATCCATTAGCCGATCTTCGTCAAGTGGATCAGCAGACCCGTCGATAGACACCCTGTCAGCGAATCCCTGACGACGTCTGATTTCATCAGGCAGGGAGTCAAACGTTCCGGTTATAACGAACTCACGTACGACATCCAACGGAACGATATCGGGCATCTCATCCCATCTGTTGGTAACTGACATTTGATGCAACTCGTGCCCCAAATCTTCCTGACCGTGTATTTCGAATACTTTCTGGTAAGTCCGTGTAGAGCCATAAAACGCCACTCGCTTTCGTAGTTCCAAAAGCATTTCTTCAAGTCTCAATTCTGATTCTGCAAATGCCATCATCCCGCCGGCGGCTACTTCTATCTGCGACAAGTCTCTACCAGCCTGCTCGGCACCCAAAGCTAGATTGGGCAGAGTAACCTCTCGCACGTACTTTTCAGTGGTGAAAGAATGCGGAAGTAATCCATCAGCTACCCGCCCTGCAACACGCGTCATGGCAGGATTGACTGCTGCAAGGAAAATTTTCGGAAACGGAACATCAATAGGCCCGGCGTTAAAAGCCGGAGGACAAAGGGTGAAGTTGTAATGCTCACCAACAAACGGCACTAAATTGCCAGTCTGAAACGTCTCCCACACGGCACGTACAACTTGAATGTACTCTTGCATACGCGAAGCAGGAGATACCCATAGCCCAGTACTAAAGCGCCGTTCATTATGACCTTTTACCTGTGACCCAAGACCAAGAGAAATCCGCCCCGAGGTCATTCGCTGCAACTCCCATGCCATCTGTGCCGTCACAAACGGACTACGGGGGAATGCGATCATCACAGACATTCCAACTTCGGCACGTGTACTTGCATGAGCGGCTAGAGTCCATCGCATCGTTGCTTCGTGCCGGAGCTCTCCAGTCGTCATCACGTCATATCCGAGACGCTCAAGCCTGCACACCTCTGATGGAACTACATCCAACAATCCTTCACCGTATCGGCCAACTACTTTCACTTACATTCCTCTTTATGATTGCCGGAAAACGATTCATGCGATGTAATATGCGTCCAACTTTATCCCGAGATACGTTCAAATTTCGGTACATTGTAGATAAAAACGCAGTCAAACAATGCCCACAAAATGGCAACACTTACTCAGTCAACGTTTCTCTAAAAGTGTAATGTTGACTCGAATTTCTAAATCAATTCATCGACCCGCCAGTCATTCCACCTAAGGAGTAAGACATTGACCAATCCAAGTCAAAGCCAAAACATAAGACACTCAAATAGGCTAGAAGACCGGGTCGTAGCGATCACTGGGGCAGGAAGTGGTAATGGGCGCGCCAGCGCATTTCGAACCGGACGGGAAGGCGCATCGTTATATATCAGCGACATTAACGCTGAACTACTCGAAGAAACTCTCGGAGATCTAAAATCCGAGGGCATAAATGCTACTGGTGGTGTTTTTGATGCTGCAAATATCCAGGATGCACCACGATTCGTTTCCGGTATAACAGAGGCTTATGGACGACTCGATGTCTTAGTAAACAATGCCGGAGCCGTGAAGGTTGAGCCGTTCCCAGAAGTCTCAGAAGAAAATTGGGACTGGACCATGAATCTAAACCTCAAAGGCGCCTTCTTTATCATGCAGGAAGCAGCCAAACCAATGATGGAGCAACGCTCCGGTAATATTGTAAATATCGCATCCATTGCTGGAACATTTGGTGGACCTACCTCATCTCCACCCTACGCTGCTGCTAAGGCCGGTCTGGTCAACCTCACTACTGTAGCTGCAGCCAGCCTGGCCCAGTATGGGGTTAGGGTTAATGCTATCGCCCCGGGAATCATCAACACGCCATTTCATGCACCAGTGGACCTCGAAATCGGCCAGAAACAACTGGGACTCGATCCAGGTGACCACATCCACACTAGAGTAGACCTGATCCCACTTGGGCGGCTTGGAGAGCCTGAAGACGTCGCAGCCACCGTTGCATTCCTGGCCAGTGACGATGCTGACCATATTTCGGGAGAGACGATCACCGTCGCAGGTGCAATGCGCAGTCTCTAAATCGAACCATCCTCAATCAAACTGCACCTGCCGGAGCGGGTCTGTAGGCGTTTTGCAAAGTGCGAAGATCAAACTCTGCAGGTTTTTCACCCATCGCAAACTCATAAAGAGCCGCTTTAAATATCCCTTCTAACGCTTGAACCGTGCACAACGCTAACCCAACGGTCAAGACCCCTACTACCACACCGGCAGGGCCCCATAGCATCCCGACTAAAAAGGCTGGCAACAATCCAGCTATCACGGCCAAGATGTAAACGATCATGAATCCAAACGAAGCGGTTATTTGCCTACCCCAAGTTTTTCTAACTAACCCTGAGGATAGTTTTATCGCCCCAAATGGCCCGACATTTTCTGAGACAAGAATAGGTATGACGAAAAAGGTCAGAAATTCCCAGATACCACCGATCATGTCGATAACAATACGTGCAATGGCATTTCTTTGATTTGCGCGCAGTAATTGGAGAATTAACCCCACAGTCGCCGCAATAATGGACCATCCCAACAACGTATGAATATGTGCTAAAGCGTGTGTCAGCCCCGATGATACGTTGGGATCTCCGCCTCTTAGCCGCTCGAGTGCTGCAGATATCAAGGCAGCATTAAAAAATATCACCACGAAATAGGCGCTAAAAAAAGCTAGGACATACAATGCTGCGTCCATCCCAGTAGTCGTAGCCGTTTCTGAATCTAAGCGTTCAAGCGATCCGGTCATAGATGCGATACCAAAAAATACTCCCAAAACCACTAAAAGGCCTAGAACGGTAAAAACTGGGAAGAGTAGTAATTCCCTGTCTTTCATCAAAACGCCCCAGCTCATTTTCATTAAGGAAAACGTATGACCTATAGTTGCAAACATCAATTTCTCCTATTACCGACCTAGCATAGAAACGGTTAGTCCACTGCTTGCTTACATTTGCTCTTCTCTATTTATATACACGATGCCCAACTGGAATTTATACCCATTTTCTGATCGATTCGCATACATTATGAACAAGGATCGCGAGAAATTAACCTCGCAACCCTAATTCACCAATACTGAAAAAATCTCATAACTACAGCATAATGTCGCTAACGAGGAGATTTCATATGAACCGATTCATCTCAATTTCATTTTTATCCGTAATTGCTTTAACGTTCGTCGCGTTGGGTGTCGCAATCGCCTGTGGTAGCGATGATTCAGATGAGGCAACTATCCCCCGTATTTACGACCCCGGTAAGAATCTCACTATCAAAGACCTTCAGGCAGTCGGTTTCAAAAAATCAAAAACATACGACGTCGAGGGACTAGTCGGAGCCGATAATGCATACTACGGTTTTTGGGGCCTAGATCCTTATGACCGAAAAGACTATGAAGTCAGGTTCTTCGCTTCTCATTCCGAGGCAATCGAACTTGGGACCGCACAAGCGGATGAACGTAGTGGTGAGGACGCCATCCTCGACAAAGAATTGATGAGCTGGCCGGAAGGCGTAAAAGACGCCCGAGAGTGTAAAGGAGATAAAGGATCGGGACCGGTCTCACACGGAGTACAGAGTTGCAAAAGCCCAAAATACTGGGATTACTCTATCTACGCCAACATGATTTTGCTCTGCTCAGGTGGTGATATTGAGACAGCACGTATTCTCTGTAATGACTTGTTAGAAACGATCGAACCGAACACCAGCGCCAATTAACGCACCACTCAAGTTGAATGCCAACTCTCTTGAACGTAAATACTTCCGATATCCGTTCTGCAATCGAGCTCGGTTGTAAAACTATGTCGAGCGTATTCAATGCCGACGATAATGACATACCCTTCTTCGCTTCAGAGGTACTTCCAAACTCTCAATTGAGTTTCAGTAGCGTCCACGGCGAATCGCACGTACCAGGGCGCCATCTAAATGCCCTGCTTATTGCAGAAGATGTAGTTGGGATCACAATAGACGAAGAAGCGATACAAAAACACTCAAATGCTGCATTCTTTTCCTACTCTGGATCTGCTCCCCTGCCACTCAATCGGGATGATTTGACTGGCCCCCTAATCAACTTCAACGAACACAACATTCGAGAAGGGTTTCACGCCCTGTTTGCACTGGTGCATTACCGCGGTTCAGATCGAGCTGCTGAAATCGCAGAGGCCAGCATCGCCTTTCTGCTAGAACTCTGGAAACCGAAAAATGGATGGGATTGGGACAGACTGGAATCAAAATTCGGCCTGAGAGTTTCCAAGGACCACACCTTCATCACGGGCATAGCAAGGGCTATTGGACCCCTCGCGAAATACTACACCGCCACTCAACACGGTCCTGCCCTTGAACTAGCGATAATCCTTGCGTCGAAAGCAATGGATGAATTCTTCCTTTCAGATGGGATATACGACCCCAAAAAAAATTGGGACCCATACACACTCCACTACATGTGTAATGTCCTCACTGGCTCAGCTCGCAGACATCACATCTGACTTATCGATGCTCGAGCGTGTTAAAGCTTTTTACGACAATGGTCTGCGACAAATACGTGACGAAATAGGCTGGGTGATTGAAAACAGTGATGACAAAAGCCCTCCCGACCGTGGAGAGTGCAATAACACGGGAGACATAGTCGAAACAGCACTCATCATGGGTAGATACGGATATCCTGAATATTTCCAGGATGCAGAACGTATCACGCGTGGACATTTACTTCCGGCCCAATTACGTGACAACTCGTTTATCCCCGAGCCGGCAAACCCATCATCAAAAAATGGGCTGTATGACTTGGCAAACCGACACCAGGGAGCTTTTGGATTCCCTGCACCATACGGCCACCGACCCCACGGTCTCGAACGAATAAGCTTCAACATGGACATCGTCGGTGGAGCGGTAGCTTCTCTTTGCGAGGTTTTGCGTGAATCCGCGGTAACGAACCAGCGTGGCCACATGGTAAATATGATGTTTAAACGTCAATCCGAATTTTTACATGTCATGGCCAACTCAGACAATTCTGGAGTGATGGCTACTCCGCTCAAATCAGGTCCACTGTCGATTCCCATCCCAGCCTGGGTCGATCAAACTAAACTCAGGGTAAACGGTTCTGCCAAGTTCCAAGTTATAAACGGTTACATCTTAATCGCTGAGCCAAAGTTGGGAGAGCCTGTGCAAGTCTCATACCCGGTAAGTAAAAGTGAGCTAGTCCTACGCCACCGAACCCGAGAAATCCGTGCCAGACTTCGAGGAGATACAGTCGTGGGCATGGACAACTTTGGAGCAGAACTAACTTTCTTTCCTCCAATCAACCACTGAGGCAAATGACCAAAGAGATTTGCAGGCGATCCTGAAGGTTAAAAACGGGGAAGCGATCCGGCGGTGAAAATTCATAACAAGCCTGATAGCAGATCCCGCAGACAAATCACCTTCGATGTAACTTCAATAACGTGAAACAGCCTCCAAGTTTTCTTCACAAGAGTTTCATATTTCCTTCACAAGAGTCTGACAAAGTGCCTTAACAAGTAACCAGTAAAGGAGGCAGGTCAGCACTATGAGTTACAAAACTAAAACTCGATCAATCCCCAGAACGTTTCTAAACAATCGATGTAAACGATGCTCTTCTGTAGCAATGGCATATCGCTACGACGAATCGTTATGCCTTGCATGTGGATGGCATCCGGGCGAATCTACTGAAAATTACACTGAACGGCGACAAGTGCGAACAGCACAGGTACAACCGGAAGATGGACGAGCATATCAATGGGACAAACAGATGGACCGTTATATCAAGGAAGTTCCACGCGAGGCAGAGCGGTTAAAGCGTAGTGGCGATTATGCTCGATCGAAAACGCTGTGCCAATCGGCCTGAAGCGGCCAAGTGAGTTGCTCATTGATGTCCTTGTGATCAGCATATAAGACTTTAACGCTATCGATGTCTTCGCCAACTACTTCGATAT